>Ga0185299_10000097_pt1 | contig 281933 bp, 223 predicted proteins | sample PaiPotPPA55metaG_FD_128002 | JGI IMG/M metagenome (GOLD analysis project Ga0185299, IMG submission 128002) | Iron sulfur acid spring bacterial and archeal communities from Banff, Canada, to study Microbial Dark Matter (Phase II) - Paint Pots PPA... ...
ATCGAGTCCATACTGTCGCTTGGGGCTGATCATACCAAAGAGTGGCTGGTGGGCGCTGCTCAAATTAACACCTGAACAACTCCAACAACAAATGTCCGCACTCAATCCCGCTGCCTGAGATGATCCCAAGTTTGCCAGTTTGCCAAGGATCACGGGGGCCCGTGCCGGCAGACAGCCAAGAACAACCCATGCTACCCAATTTATCTATTCATCCGCCCGCCCGCCAACTACAGTGGTCCTTGGCGGGGGCGGGCAACATGGCCAGGCGGACAGGCGGCCGACTGGGACGATATCTGTCCGCACATGGGGCGGGTCCTTGGGACTCGGCACGCTCCCCGGACGGGCCGATCTTCCTGGTGATGCGGCTCTACTGGCCGAAGGAAGAAGCGCTCAAGAGCGAGTGGAAGCCGCCGGTTGTGGTGGCGGTGAAGTGGTTCTAAGGATGGGTCCTTCTCTTCCGGAATTGTGGCATTACAGGTGTCCCAGGCGGAGCAATTCGGGCGCCTTCCGGTTCATAGTTCCCGGCCAGGGAACCGACCTGAGAAGAGACGGTCCAATACCGCAATGCATGCTAGCAGCCCGTTGAAAACGGACTGTCCCGTTCAACGGGCAGCCAGCCATCTTATCCGAGACAGGGCCGATGAATCGTTTTGTGCCTTATCACAGGCGCCTTTTGTTGCACATGGGGTTGATGGTTGTCTGGATTTTGGCGGCGCCGCTGGTTCACGCCGGCGAGAAATACTACATCTCGATTTTCGGTTCGGAATCCAGTCCCAGGCTGCCGCGCTATACCCACACCTGGGCGACCTTCGTCAAGGCGACGGGAGAAGGGGAAGACCACAGCACCTATCAGATCGAAAGCTTTACTATCAGCTGGCTGCCGGCTTCGCTGAAGATTCGTGCTTTTCGGCTATGTGCCGAGCCGGGAGTCAATTTCGACCTGCATGCGACCCTCGACTACACGCTTGGCCAGGGGCAACTCGTTTCCGAATGGGGTCCCTTTCAAATCTCGCGGCTTCTCTACGACCGGGCCCTGGAGCGGAAAGGCCTGCTCGAGAGCGGGGCCATCCGCTACAAGACCGTCGATCCCAACTTTGGACCGCTGGCGAAAGTCATCAGCAATTGCATCCATGCCATTACCGACATGGATCCGGAGTTCGGCCGTCTTTATTACTGGGAGCTCCGGCGCTTCGGCAAAGAAGCCAGCCATTTCGCCGCCCATCAGGTGCTCCATCGGAGCCCGGAAGTCGATCCCGAAGAAAACCTCGACTGGTTTGAGGACCGGCTCGGGCTCCACGAATACCCGATCATCCATCGCCCGCTGCCTCTCCACCGCTTGTTCTTCTTCGATCGATGACCGGCTCCCGCTATTCTCCTTGGCGACGCCTGCCGCGACCAGGGCAAGCACCCAGGGCCCCGGTCGTAGCTCCCCTTTCAGCCCAAAGTCGAAACCGTGGAACTCGTTGCGCGTATCGAACCGGAGACCCTGACCCTGGACGGCGGCACCGGCACCAAACGTCGCTGCCATCCGGCACCTGTCCCAGGGTGTCACGTTGACCGTGCAAAATGCCCAGATCCAGAGGCCAACGCCGACTCGGTCTTTATCGAAGAAATGTACGAAGAGCGTTTGGAAAGGCCGGCCTCGCCGACCGAGGTGGCCGGCTGGATGAACGTCCTGGATCGGCAACGCCGGCAAGCGGTGGCTCTGGGCATCGAGGATTCGGCCGAGGAACACACGCTCGTCGTCCAGAATCTCTACCGGCACTATCTCGGCCGCGACCCGGTCAATGGCGAGGAGCAAGGCTTCGTCCAGCTCATGCTCCCATGGCGAAGGCTAGGAGCAGATCCTGGCCGCCATCCTTGGTTCCGCTCAGTTCTACGCCCGCGCCCAGACCCTGATCATTTCCGGCACGCCCGACCAGCGCTTCGTCCAGGCTCTCTACCAGGTGCTCCTCAATCGCTCGGCGACAGCGCCCGAGGAGAGTGACTGGCTCAGCCTGCTGCCGACGCTGGGACGAACCGGTGTCGCTCTGAGTTTCCTGGAGTCCAACGAGTTCCGGACCGGCATGATCAGCGCCTTCTACGGCAACTTCCTGCTGCGTCCGCCCGACGCCCTTGGCCTGGCGGCCTGGGTGGCCTCGGGACAAAGCCTGGATCAGATCCGACAAGGCTTTGAGATGAGTGACGAGTTCTTCACCAACGGCTGATCCAGCCACTCCCGACCCCCTTTTTTTCTCCTCTACCCTGTCCCTTATCCGCCTCTCGGTTCACGGGCAGTCGGGCCAGCAGGCTTTCGGTTCACCCCCACACGCGTGGGGAATACAGAGACGGTAGAGAGGCCAAGATTCTGGAGGTCGGTTCACCCCCACACGCGTGGGGAATACCGCGTCCTCTGCTCTGCACGACGCGCGGCCAGCGGTTCACCCCCACACGCGTGGGGAATACAACACCTCCACCGGGGCAATCTGGTAAGGCAGCGGTTCACCCCCACACGCGCGTGGGGAATACGCCATCGCGCTCGTTGACGGCAAGCTGACCGACGGTTCACCCCCACACGCGTGGGGAATACCTGGGGCGACGGGTTCTGACGCGGGCTTTCTTCGGTTCACCCCCACACGCGTGGGGAATACCTTGACACGGAAGCCCACATTTACGCCGGCCTCGGTTCACCCCCACACGCGTGGGGAATACTACCAGTACGGCGGCATCGACATGCCCAACGTCGGTTCACCCCCACACGCGTGGGGAATACGTCCCTGAACAGGGTCCAGATGCGTTTACGCTCGGGTTCACCCCCACACGCGTGGGGAATACCCCTCCGAAGACCTCACGGAACACGCCGCGGTCCGGTTCACCCCCACACGCGTGGGGAATACGAAGAGCGCGAAGGCTTGCTCAAGGGTGTCGGCGGTTCACCCCCCACACGCGTGGGGCATACTTCGGCGTGAGCGGCAAATACTGGTGTGTGGACGGTTCACCCCCACACGCGTGGGGAATACCCGCAGAACAAAATCCCTTCAAGCGTCGGCGTCGGTTCACCCCACGCGCGTGGGGAATACTCCGTATCGGGCAACCGTTGCTTCCACGGCACCGGTTCACCCCCACACGCGTGGGGAATACCTACTCGGCCATGCCATTCCCGCCGATTGCGGCGGTTCACCCCCACACGCGTGGGGAATACAACGTCTCTACCGGCACCACTTCCCACGGCTGCGGTTCACCCCCACACGCGTGGGGAATACGGGATCGGCACAAGGACATGGGGCACGGTTTTCGGTTCACCCCCACACGCGTGGGGAATACGTACGCGCGATCGCTGATCAGCTTCGTTGTCTCGGTTCACCCCCACACGCGTGGGGAATACACTGGGAAACACGAAAAAAACTAGGCGACCGAGTCTTTCCTTTGGAGCTTCTGAGGTATGAACGAAGCCCCGCAGGTGCCCGCGTGCTCTAGAGTTGCAGCACGTGGCCATATGTACTTCCCGCTGGGCCACGCTTGGAGGCAGTTCCCCGCGGGCAAAATGCGAGTTGTCAAAGAGCAAAAGCGGTTACAGGGCACTCGCGGAGTCCAGCTGAAATGTCGAATCGGCTCAATACTGCGCCGGCGCGACCGAGAGCAAGCCGAAGCCGAAGCCTTTTGCGGTGCCGATGCCGGTGCGGAGGGTTTCCAGAAACTTCGCGGCGTCGGTGACTTCGAGGAGCCCGTCGAAACGGACGGCGCCAAGGCGTTGAGGGGGTCCGGGGCCGAATGCCCGTCTCCTGGCTTCTTCGTGCGTTTCGATGAGAGCGCCGCCCTTTGCCTGTAGCGGCTTAGTGTTTCTCCATTCCACGAAACTCAAGCCGACAGTCTCAATGGCGAAACCGCAGGCTTTGGCCTTTCGCCGTAACCAATCCAGTCGTTGTTCGTCGTCGCGACAAGCTCTGCGAGGACCAAGTATGCGCTTGCCGTTGGGTCTTACTCCGAATTGGCCCGATTTTCTTACAACTGGCTGACAAAGGAGACGAAAGGCCAAGCGCTGGCCGGCAGCGCATTTCGGAGCGTACGCCTTTGTCTCCGGTGCACACCGCAGGGCGCGCGGGGCCAATTCCAGGGCATCCCAGTTAGGCTCCACGCTGGTTTGGACAAGCACGACCGGACCCGCATCGGTGGCATCAACGCGAAAGAGAAGGTCCGCGGTCTTCGGCTGAATTCCCGTGGCCGCCTTGGGCTTTGGCCCGCATGGGAGCGTGTCGAGCAGCTTGCGGTGCAGTTCATAGGGATCGGCGGCAAGCTTCAAAGCTGAAGCAAGCAGGGGATTAAGGCAAAGCCTGGATAGAAAGAGGTTCATTGTGCCACCTCCGGGATCTTCACGATCATTTCCTCACGCACGAAGCGGACGGTGTACTCGCGGCTAAGCTGATCGGACCAGGCGACTGGGACATCGCGGCGCATCTCGCCTGCGGTATCGCCCGGCGGACACTCTAGCAGTAGCCGCAACTTCTGAGGGGCAAGGTCCGCAACATACCGCCCTTCCCTTTCATCCCAGCGCGTTGTCAAGTGGCGTCTGTGAAGTCTCAGGGGCAGTTCACACAGCGCCGTCTTAGCGTCCAGATCAGTCTTGCCAACCAAGATCGGTTCCGACGGCGGACATGACCGACGACCGAGGGCCAGTAGCCACTTGGGATCTTGCAAGTTCTTCACGAGCCTTGTGAGCAAACTGGCGTCTCCTTCCAGCGCAATAAGGAACGACGCATCCTGGAGATAATGGCGCTCCGTGACAACCGGGTTCTTGCCCTTTGCGCCTGAGCTGGTCGGAGCAAAGTATTCGCGGCTCCCGCGGAACATGCCAGCCCCGGCCGTGTGAAAGTCTTTCAGGAGTGTGCCTTGACGGTCTACACGGACATGCAACCCGAGTGAGGCGAGGTCAGCCGGACTTTCAGAGCGGGGGCGGCCTAGGGCGCAGCAGAGAAGGCCGACCACGCCGCTCTTAGTCGGCTCAAGTCCCGTATCGCGATCGGAAAAGCGGGAACGATAGCCCCAGCTTTGCAATGGGCCAGCCAGGCGGAGGAGGAGAGTGCTCATTTTTGCAACTCCTCCGTTACCTTCTGAATAAGTGAGCGGTACCCGTTTAACACTGTTACTCCGTCGGCTGGCGTGGGGGCCTCGGGCAGCGCATGCGCCATAAGGTAGGTCGCCTCGTCCATTGGGACCATGGTTCGCATCCGCTTAAGATGGTCCAGTAGGGCGCAGGCCGACGCGATCCCAAGGCGCTTGCTGTTTCTGGCACTTACGGGGTCGAGGAACGCGTTGCAGAGGTTCAGTGGCATGCCTTTTTTTCTTACGACGGCCAGTGCGAAGATGGGAGGGCTGAAGTGGGCATGGCCGTTCAGCTTGCCCGTCGGGATGGCGTCGTACGAGGCGAGCAAAAAGGCTTCGACGGTTCTAGCCGTGAGCTCGGAACCATTGGGCCATTCTCCATTTTCGCTTTTCTCTGCGAGGTTTCTGCTCAATTGGTCCAGGTTGATGCATGCATAGCGGTAAAAGAGGGAGGCATTGAACTCCGCCGTGCCAAGCATTCCGGCCCCGGCATCCTCGCCTTCAGAACGGTCCTTGAGGTCGTCGGCCGCTGTCCAGTAATCCATCTCCTGGCTTAGCTTGTGGGTCGAGATGGCGTGCGCGACCTGCGCGGCGGCATCGACATTAAGGTCTGTTGCCTCGACCAGCATTCGCCCGAAGAGGCAAACGTCAGCCGACTTGCGCGTGCCCTTTTGTTTCCACTTTTTCTCGCCGCCGCGGAAGGCATCCAGCAAGGAAAAGAGTTCCTGGTCGCCAAAGTAGAGGCCCACGGATGTAAGGTTCGGTTTTTTGTCGTCCTTGGCCAATGCACGGCGGAAGTCATCTGCGTGCTTTTCGGCATCCTGTTGACTCAGGCCCTTATGAAGCAGATACGGAATGAGTTTCTTGTCGCGCATCTGTTTTGAACGATCAGCAATCGCTTCGCCTACTGTCTCGGCAAAGGAGTCGGCTTGCCGGATGGCGCGCTTAAGGCACTGGCTGGAGATGCGGGCACGGCGAGCATCGCCGAACATGCAGTCTTTAGGCGAGTTGTTGCCGTCGCGATTGACGCAGGACGGGGGAAAGCTTTGGAGCAGATGCAGTTCCACGGTCTTGACATTCATTCTTTGTCCTCCGATTGCGTGTTTTGGTTGAATTCAGGTCGATTGCTAGGGCCACGCCAGAAGTCGCGTGCCCAGCGAGTACGGATGTTGTTCTGATACTCTTCGTTCTGACCCAAGAGGCCGCGCAGGTCTTTGTGGAACTGGTGCCAGTCGATGGGCTCTCCTGCGCTTTCGCAAAGAGAGACTAGCCCTTCAAGGTGCCGCGGGAGGTCTTCAGGATCAGCGTCGAGTGCTGCTGCGACTCGGGACTCCACGCCCTTTTCTCCATGCTTGCCGTCGGGATTGATTCCCTCGCGCTTGGTGGCGCTCCAGAGTGAAGCCCCGAGTGAGCCCACATCGTCGTGTTTCGGGTGCTTGGCAAACAAGGCGGCGGTGATGAAGGCGGCGCGCGTCGCGGGTCCTTCGTCCGATGACAGGAAGGGCGCAACAATCGGCAACATGCGCGCGGCCGCGCCCGGAGGTTTGCCTATCCCGGTGCGCAACGCGGCCAGGGCGCCCCGGTCCTCCTTCCTTGCCAGCTCAATGAGCCGGCTAACTAGGGGAACTTCCTTCGCAGATCGCGTGGTCATGCAGTTGCTCCTTTCTTCCGCTTTGTGGCGCCGGTCCGGCTCGTGAACTCTGCGCGGTAACGGCGCGCGTCTGGAGGCAAGCGGTTAATGGCGCGGCGAATCGCGTCTTCCGACGCCTTCCTGAGCAAGGCGGACCATGCAGTTTCGTCGAAACCATCGCAAGCAATCCGCTCTCCTGCGGGAGCGAGCGCGGACCAGAAGTCCACGAGGTCAGGGGAAAGTTCGTCGGAAAGCCTGCGCACGTTCTCCTTATCCGGCGTGGCATCAGCTCCGTTTTGAAGATAGCGGGCGGCAAAGGAGTAAATGCGTTTCCGTGTGATTCCAGCTGCTTCATCAGCAGCGCTGACCGCCCTGACCAGCTCGGCATATCGTTTTTCATCTGAGACCACCGAAAAACCAAATGGCAAGATCTCATCTCGCCACAGTTCGCTGCTCGGCCCTTGTGCATCGCCTGCGACCCCACAGACGCGCATGGATACCGGCTCAGCCGCCGAAATGGACCCGCGGCGCACCAGCCTGTGAAGCTGATCGATGGCCCCAAGGCGCTTGACATCCTCATGCCAGTTCAGCAACACGTGCGCTGAACGCCAGAGTGCGCGATCGGCCTCCAACCGAAGGGGCACATAGGTGGCTCCTTTGGAGTCCTTCCGCATCACAACCATGGGATCCTCAGTGCGCTCAGATTCCGGCATCTCATCGCCGGGCGCCAGCGTCATGGTTGCAGCGGCTGTGCCGCTGTCATCCGCCAGCAATCGCACACGGCGGGCTGTCCACAGATAGCGACGCACGATGTCCATCGATGAAGCCACATGGTCTACAGCGTGGCCGTAGCGTTTCCAGTCGTACGTCGGTGAACCAGCTTGAACGAGCAGATTCAGTAGGAGCGTCTGGTCGAGGGTGCGGCCGCATAGCATGGCAACGGTACGCATCGCCAATGCCCCACTCCGATACCCGCCACCACTGCTTCCTGCGTAGGCATTGGCCACGATCAAGCCGCGCGCCAGAATGCCTGCTGGGATTGGAACAGGAGAATCAACCATGCTATGGTCGGAGAAGACGGCGTTGTTCTTGCGCGCAGCTTCATAAACGAGCAGATGCGCAGGGTTGAGCGTTTTTCCCAAGTTGGCCAGTTGTCCGAACGGGTGCTGTTCATGAAAGAGGTCCCAGACATGTGCTTGTGCCTCGATGTATTGTGCACACCGAGACATGAGGTGTGCTCGGTTCTTCCAGAGTTTTCCCCATGCATCTAGAGAGGTCGGGGTCTCCACCAAATGGACGGTGGCGAGCAAAAAGCGGGTGATGGCTGCCACTTCAAGGGGCGAGCCTGCGAGCCCCGATATTCTGGTTGCGTCGCAGAAGACCTGAATGAGGTTGACGTGCAAAGCTACTCCGTCAGCGTTCGTTACCGGAATCCACGGCTCCCGGTCGAGTCTAAACACGGGCATCCACTTTCCTCCAGTCAAGTCCTCGCTGAACGTCATAACAGAGTTCGTATTCCGCCACACGTGCTCGTCCCTGCGCCAAAATTAGCGGTCGAACCTGCGATAATGAACCTTTTCGCCTCCAGGCGGGCAGTGGATCGAGTGCGAGTAACGCCTCCCACAGCGGGTAGGGCGGCGAGATCCGGACACAGGCAAACATGGTCTCTCGCGGATTTGTCGTGTCGGCCCCGTGAATCGTGACCATGCGGCCTTGCTCTTGCTGCAACAGTGCGACGGTGATGGAAGGGCGGTCTTCCAGGCGAGTGCGTGCGGCCAATTGAGAGCCTTCACGCTCGTCGTTCTCGTCCAAATCGAGAAATGCCTCGACGATCAGATTGTCCACGTCATCGACGCGGCCTATGGTTGCGCGCTGAGCCTTCTGTCGTTGCAGCTCTGTCTTTCGCGCGGTACTTGCCTCCAACTCCTTCAGCTTGGATTCCCAGGCCGACAGAGCTGCGGGACGATCGGCTTCACCATATACGGTCTCGATGGCATCCGCGACATCGGACGGCTTGACGATCACTACATTCAAGTCCAGCCTCTGGAATGTGCGCATGAGGACATCATGGCTGTAAATAGGGTCTCGAATCTCAGGCACACCATCTTGATTGAGTGGCGGAGCGAGGATGTGGAAAACCGGATCAGGCCGCTCGTCGAGACCCTGGTGGCGCAAGCTCCCATCAAGCCACCGCCGGTGCCGATGCAGACGGCCGGCGCGCTGGATGAGCAGGTCGATCGGCGCCAGGGCGCTGACCATGTGATCGAAGTCAAGATCGAGACTCTGCTCGACTACCTGGGTAGCCACAAGGATCGCAGGTTGTTCTCGAGGGCCCGTCTTGCCGAAGCGATCGCGAACGCGCGTCTCGATGGCGACGCGGTGTTTTGCGGTGAAACGGGCGTGGAACAGGTCAAGGTGGATGTCGCCGAGCTTCTGACCATGCAGCCAGTCGAAGGCATTCTGGGCATCACCGACAGTGTTGAGCACCAGCGTCCCCAAGCCGCCATTGTCGCGAACCAGTTGAAGAATAAGAGCGGCGCCTCGTTTCCAATGCTCTTCGTCGCCAGCCGGTATCACCCGGAAAGCAACAGGTTTCCGCGGCGGCATATCGAATCCGCGCGATTGCACTTGTCCATTTTCTGCGACCCAGGTGATGCATGGGTAGCCGCTCTCAGAATGATTGCCATGGCAGCCCCACGCGCTCAGGAGGGCCTTTCGGCGGGCTCTCGGCAGGGTTGCTGAAAGGAGTATCACTCGACAGCGAAGAGCGCGTAGCCAGCCAAGAAGGGCATCCATTAGGTCGGCCATGTAGACGTCGTAGGCGTGAACCTCGTCGATTACGACAGTCTTACCGCTAAGCGCGAAGAGACGGACGAAGCCGTGCTTTGTCCGCAGGGCCGCGATGAGCGCCTGGTCGATGGTTCCTACAGCGAATGGCGCAAGCATGCCGCGTTTAGCGCCTGCAAACCAATCCTGGGCCTCCGTATCCTGTCTATTGCCTTCTTCCCCAGGGTCTCTCACTGTTTGTGCATGTTCACGGAACAGCCATGCGTGCGAATGAAGCAAGCGGGTCTCCAGATCATTGTTTCCAGTTGCCTTCTGCAAGTACGCTTTGACACGGTCATGAAGTCCGTTGGCGGTAGCCATCGTGGGTAGCGCGAAGTAAATGCCTGCTCCGGTGCTCCGCGCAGGCTCTGCAAGAACGAAGGCGGCCTCGGTTTTGCCCTCGCCGGTCGGTGCCTCGATGATGGCCAGCGAGAAATCCGGGGCAAGCTGTCCAGCTAGTTGCTGGAGTGAGTTCGGCCTACTGCCGGCCGGAAGAAGTTCAGCGACCGGCACCATTGTCGTCACAGGCGGGATTTCCCAATGCAGTTTGTCAAGGAGGTCCTTCGCGCGACTCCGAGCCTCGTAAAGGTAATCTGCAAATGGCCATTCAGCTGTCTGCCAGACAGTCATGGTCTCGTGCGACCCGAGCCAATCGGCGACACTCACGAACCCGGACAGCCAGCCCAGGAAAGGATTCAGACACTTCGGTTCGGCTGGTGTTCCCGCATCTAACAGCAACTTCGCCAAGTCATCCAACAGCGCAATACCGATGTCACACCATGGCTCGCTGTCAACTCCTAAGGGGGTTCTCTTCGTGTGCGGGAAGAACGATCCGTGGTGTCCGCCGACCGCGAGCGCCACGTTCTCGGCAACTGGACCCGTCCATTTCCAGCGTTCGATAAACCACGGCTTCAGATGGGCGCCGGTGGCTTGACCGTGCCGCGGATTGTCGTCAAGGCTATAAGGTGGAAGATTAGCCCCCAGTTCGCGGAGACGGCCGTGCTGAGAACGGTCCTTGGCCTGGAAGAAACGGTTTGCTTTTCCGAGATCGTGCGCCCCGGCGAGAAAGACGCAGATTTGTCTGGCACTCGCTTTGTTGCCCAGAGATTGTGTAGCGATTACGTGGGCTTCGTGGGGGAGCCGATCCCAGACCGCTTCCGCAGCCGCGGCGACGTCCAGCAGGTGGAAGGGTAAGGCATGCCAAAGATTGCCCACTGCGGTTTTTGCCCAGAGTTGCGAGTATGTTAACACGTCTCAGGAACTCGAGGGGACGAGGAACTCGAGGGGACGGTTTACCGAACTACCCACTGCTTCAGTGTTAATGGATAAAACGGGTCCCAGAACTTCGTCTGGGCGCTAGCGGAAGTCCGCCGCCAACATCGGCTGGCCGTCCGGCGAAAAGGCGATGGCGGTTACTTCCAAGATGCATGGCTGCCTTCTCAACCCTTGGCCAGCACGTGCCGGAACGCCCAGGAGCCGTTTTATCCATTACGCCTTGACCGGCCAGCAGTTCAGATCAGTGTCGCCTTGAGTCTCCCTGCTTTCCCGAACAGGGTGCCGAGAGCGGTCAAATGGAAATCTTCTTTCGGAAAGCATCTACCAGATGCTGAATATCGTCGGTGGGGAACAAGACCAAAAGCCGCACGTTGAAAAGATGCTTTTTCCCCGATTCGCCTTCCTCCCACACTATTTCCACTTCTACGGGGTATTGCTTCTGGGCGATGTAGAGAAACTCAGCCACGGCAGCCGAATCGCGAAATTCAATCTCGGCAAAGCCAGGGCGGCTCTCTTGGCAACATTGCACAGTGTACATGCCGCGCGCCCATACTAGGGGCATCAGCGGAGCAAGCGCAGCATCAATATCGAGCTTTGGCAGTATTATCCTCTTGCCGTCCTCCCCGGTCATCGGAAAAGGATAATCGAGCTTCACTGTAGGGTGATTAGGCATGATCTTCATCAGGCATCATCGCTGAAGGGATAATCCTCTCCGAGCAAGCCAATTATTGACATGCCATCGCAGCCGTCGCCAAGCAGTCGGCGGATTATACGCTTTGCCGATCACTCTGCCAGTGTCCCCCAAGTTGACGGCTATCACGTCCGGACCGTTCACCCAGATCAGTGAATTCGTAAAGTTCGGACGGTTTGTCGGCGGTCCGAGGATGGCGGCCACTTGCTCCTCCGTCATCCCCTCCTGAATGCGGTCGAAATTCGCCTGATTGATCGGGCCTTGACCCGAGTAGATGAGGCCGATGACGATGAAAAGAGCCGGAATCACGACCAGCACGGTTAGCCAGAAGTACCAGCGTTTGAGTAGCCGCCGCATGCGGTAATTGTACGGCATGCGCCCAAGCCTGCTAAGCAACCGCCGGCCATTGCTGGTGCGGCCCATGTAGGTGCACAGGAAGGGAGCGGGGGCGCGTTTCTCCTGGGCGTACCAGGGGACGCGACGGCTGGCCAGGTAGCCTTCGTGGATGCCGTGCTTCTTGCCGGTTTGCAGGTAGTTCCAGAAGAGGGGATAACACTTCTGCAGCTCGTGCTCCGGCCGGTCGCAGTCGATCAGGCAGAGGACTTTCGGCAGCCTGGGAAAGCCGTCCGGATCGGCCTCGATGATTTCGACAGCTAGGTGCCGCGGGCTGGGCAGGATCGGCTTGACGAACTCGGCCGGGATGCTCCAGGACTCCACTTCTTCACGCGGGCGGATGAAGAAATCGTTGGCGCCGGTGGCCAGGCCGCGCTTGATGGTGAACAGGTCGGCCAGGGTGAGCGCGTCGCCGTTGGACACGTGCACGGCCGGGCTGGCCTCGGGATAGTTGGTCCATTTGCGGGTCCGGCGCAGCGTGGCGAGTGGAATGGCTTGCTCGGCTTGCGGGTCCAAGAGCGTGCCGCCGTGCGTGAAGCGCACCGTGTGCCGGGGCGGCGGCAGCGACTTCTCGAAGACGACCACGGCGGACGAGACCAAGGCATCCGAGAACTGCACGTCGGCCGGGCAGAAGCGATGAATGTGCAGCAGCTTCACGTGCTCGGTGAGGTAGCGCTTGACGGCCTGGCCGTAGTTGACATCCATGAATTCGGACGGGATGAGCCAGACGCCCAGGCCGCCGTCCGCCAACCAGGCATCGGCCAGCAACAAAAAGTAACAGTACAGGCCCGCCAGGCCGCTGATCTTGATCCCGAGTTTGCGTGCCACGATCCGCTGCAGGCGAAGCTTTTCCTCACGGCCAATGTGGTGATGGCGCACGTAAGGCGGGCCAGGTTCTCGGAACTTCTTGGCATCCCTGCTCGATGTTACTCTGTCGGCACAAGTGGAAGATTTCTGGTCACTGGCAAATCCGCTACCAGTTGGCGCGGCACCGCCGCCCCCTCTGGCATCAGCTGTTAATCGAATCCAAGTAATGCTTGGCGCGTGAATCCGGCGAATAAAGCGGTTCAAGGTCATTACTGTCTTACTCAACTGTCAGCCTCGGCGGAGCGGGTGACCTGCAGGCCCAGCTCGTTCAGCTTCACGCGCAGGGTTTGCCGGGCGATGCCCAGCAGGAGGGCGGCCCGGTGCTGGTTCCCCCCGGTGTACTCCAGGACGCGGCGGAGCAGGACCCGATCCAGCTCCCGGTGCGTCTGCGCGTAGAGGTCGCGGGAGTTGGGGCCAAGCCGCTGGCCGATGAACGCCTCCGTGTCGAGGCCGCCCGGGGGCGCTGCCGGCACCGCGGGCATGCCGGGCGCCTCCGGGATTTCGGGGAGGAAGTCCGGCAGCAGGACCGGACCGTGGGCCCGCAGAAGCGCCTGCTTGAGCACGCTCTGCAGCTCGCGCACGTTGCCCGGCCAGGAGTAGCCGCGCAGCCGCTCCAGCGCCTCCGGGGCGGCCTCGCGTACCTCCCGGCCCAGCTCCCGGCTGCCCCGCCGCAGGTAGAACCCGACCAGCAGCGCCAGGTCATCGCCGCGCGCGCGCAGCGGCGGCAGGTGGATGGCGAAGACCCCCAGCCGGTAATACAGGTCGGGCCGGAACTTGCCTTCGTCCGACCAGGTCTTCAGGTCGCGGTGCGTGGCGGCGATCAGGCGCACGTCGGTGCGGACCGTCTCGCTCCCCCCAAGGCGCTCGAACGCCTGCTCCTGCAGTACCCGCAAGAGCTTCGCCTGGGCCGGCAGCGGCATGTCGCCGATCTCGTCGAGGAGCAGGGTACCGCCGCTGACCTGCTCGAACTTGCCGATGCGGCGGCGGTCGGCGCCGGTGAAGGCGCCCTTCTCGTGGCCGAACAGCTCGCTTTCCAGCAGGGTCTCGGGGATGGCGGCACAGTTAAGGGCCAAGAACGGCGCCTTGGCGCGCGGGCCATGCTGGTAGATGGCCCGCGCCACCAACTCCTTGCCCGTGCCGCTCTCCCCGGTGATGAGCACGGGGAAGGTCTGGTCGGCGACGCGGCCGATGGCCTTGTAGACCTCCTGCATGGCCAGGCAGGAGCCGACGATGGCCTCGCCCGCTTGGTCATCGTCGGGCGGCGTTCCCAGCACCACGGCGGGTTCGCGCATCAAGCGCGCGACCTTCAGCGCCTCGCCGATCACGTGGTCCAGTTTTTGCAAGTCAAGCGGTTTCAGCAGGAAATCGTAGGCACCTTGCCGCATCGCTTCGATGGCCGATTCGGCCGACCGGACCACGGTGACAACGACGACCGGGATGCGGGCATCGATTTGGCGGAGCTGCCTCAAGACGTCCAGGCCGGACTGGTCGGGCAGGCGCAGATCCAGGAGAATGACATCCGGCCGAACCTCGGCGACGCGTGCGAGGCCCTCGGCGCCTGTGTGGGCGATCTCGACCCGGTGTGCGGGGGCGGGGAACACCTGACCCACCTGGTCGGGGATTAGGTCCGGGTCATCATCGATGAGGAGCAAGTTGGCCATGCGACGCGGGCCCCGACGCAATGGTAAGATCGTGGAACGCGTGGGTCATTGTACGAATCCCTCACGAAGCGGTCAGTTCCATGACTCACCTCCGACAGTAGGCCGATCGAGACATCTGCGACTACCGAAACATCGACGACTACCGGCAGGTCGAGCACGCGCTGCGGGGACACGACCGACAACTCGACTCGCTCATGGCATCAAGGCTGAGTCACCGATGGCCCACTTATGTCATTGATGATGACCCGGTCCTGATTCCGCGTCAGCTGCGCCAGGCATTCCCGCCGCCTATGCACCGGGTCGAGGTCGCCCCTGGCGTGTGCAGCGAGCAACCGTTCCCCTAAGCTTTCCTTGAGGCGCGTTGCCGGAGAGGAAATTGGCTGCGGGCAGAAGGAGAGTCCATGACCACCGCCCCACGAGACAAGAGAGTCGTCATCGCGATCATGGTCGCCCTGGCGCTTGGGGTGTTCTTCCTCGACGTGCCGTTCCCCCAGGGCATGACGCCGTCCGCGCTCTTTGTGGCGGTGGTCGGGGCCAGCATGTGGCTGCCGGGGCTACGCCCCATCTTCGTTGCGGCCCTTGCTTCCACTGTGCTCAGCGTCCTGGCCTTCTTCTTTTCCCCGCCCGGCCCGATCAAGGTTGATCTGTTCAATCGCGGTAGCGCGATCCTGGCCTTCTGGCTGGTGGCGATCTTTTGCGTGCTGTACAAGCGCACGGAGCAAAGGGCCCTGGAGCTGGCGGCCATCGTGGAGTCCTCGGAGGACGCGATTTTCAGCAGGGACCTGGACGGCGTAATCACCAGCTGGAACGCGGGCGCGCAGAGGCTCTTCGGTTACGCGACCGAGGAAGTCCTGGGCCGCTCGGGCTCGCTCCTACTCCCGCCCGACCGTCTCGACGAACAGTCGGGCGTCCTCGAAGCGATCAGGCGGGGCGAGCGGGTAGCCCACTTTGATACCGTGCGCCTGCGCAAGGACGGCAGCCAAGTGCAGGTTTCCCTATCTGCGTCCGCGGTCGTGGATGGCGACGGCAAGGTGGTGGGGATGTCTTCTATCGTCCGCGATATTACGGAGAGCAAGCGGACGGCGGCGGCGAAGGAGGCGGCGGAGGCGGCCAGTCGGGCCAAAAGCGAGTTCCTGGCCAGTATGAGCCATGAGATCCGGACGCCCATGAACGGCGTCTTCGGGATGCTCGACCTGGCCCTGGACACGGATCTGCCGCCGGAGCAACGGCATTACCTGGAACGGGCCAGGGCCTCCGCGGACCTGCTCTTGCGCGTCATCAACGACATCCTCGACTTCTCCAAGATCGAGGCCGGCCGGCTCGACCTGGAGCCGGCCGCTTTCAGCCTCCGCGAGAGCCTCGGCGAATCCCTCAAGGCGTTCGGTCCGCGGGCGCACCGCAAGGAGCTGGAGCTGGCCCTGCACGTCCACCCGGACACCCCGGACGTCCTGGTCGGCGACGCCATGCGCCTGGGCCAGGTCCTGACCAATCTCATCGGCAATGCGATCAAATTCACCGACCGGGGGGAAGTCATTCTGAGGGCCGAGCTGGAAAGGGATGAGGGAAGAGGGGTGAGGGATGAAAAAAGTGCCGCTGATTCATCCCTCATCCCTCATCCCTCATCCCTTTCGTCGGAGGGGAGCGGGGCGAAGGAGCAGGTCTGCCTGCACTTTGCGGTGACCGACACGGGGGTGGGCATCCCGCCCGACAAGCAGCAACTAATCTTCGGCGCTTTCGCCCAGGCGGACAGCTCCATGGCCCGCCGCTTCGGCGGCACGGGGCTCGGGCTGGCCATCTCCGCGCGGCTGGTCGAGCTCATGGGTGGGCGCATCTGGGTCGAGAGCAAGGTGGGCAAGGGAAGCACCTTCCACTTCACGGCGTGCTTCGGCCTGGAGGGAGAGACCGTGGCGAAACCGAAGGCCGAGCGGATCGACCTGGAAGGCCTGCCGGTGCTGGCGGCGGACGACAACGAGACCAATCGAGGCATCCTGACCGAGATGCTGGCCAACTGGCGGATGAAGCCGACCGCCGTGGACGGCGGCCGCGCGGCCCTGTCCGAGCTGAGACGGGCCGCGGCAGTGAGAGATCCGTTCCCGCTGGTTCTCCTGGACGCCGTGATGCCGGACCTGGACGGCTTCGCCGTGGCTCAAGAGATCAGGAACGACCCTTCGTTGGCCGGCGCTACCATCATGATGCTGTCCTCCGCCGATCGGGGCGGTGAACTGGCCCGCTGCCGGGAGCTGGGCATCGTCGCTTACCTGCGCAAGCCGCTCAAGCAGTCCGAGCTGCTGAATGCGGTCTTGACGGCGCTGGGCATGGCGGCCGGGGCGGAGTCCGCCTCCGCGCCGCCGGGCGTTGCCGCGTCGGGTGGTCCCCGCAGTCTCCGCATCCTTGTCGTGGAGGACAACGAGTTCAACCAGGAACTGGCGCTCAGCCTCCTGAAGAAATGGGGGCACTCGGCGGTGCTTGCCGGCAACGGCAAGGCGGCCCTGGCCGCCTGGGAGACGGAGCCCTTCGACTTGATCCTCATGGACGTGCAGATGCCGGAGATGGACGGGTTTGCCGTCACAGAGGCCATCCGCGCCAAGGAGAGGACCACGAACACCCACGTCCCGATCGTCGCACTAACCGCCCACGCGATGAAAGGGGACCGCGAGCGCTGCCTGGCCGCCGGCATGGACGCGTACGCTTCCAAGCCGATCCGGGCCGCGGAACTTTTCGAGGTCATCACCCGTTTGCTCTCTGCAGATGTCGCAGAGGCGAAAGAGACGCCGGTTCCGGACGAGCCACCGGGAGCGGTGTTCGACCTGGACGCCGCCCTGGCCACGGTTGGAGGCGACCGGGAAATTCTGCCACAGATGGTTCAATGGTTCCTCGACCGGTGCCCCAAGGCGCTGGAGGAGATCCGCGATTCGGTGCTGCGCGGGGATGGCGCTGCCTTGGAGCGGGCCGCGCACAAGATAAAGTCCACGGTGGGCAGCTTCGGTGCCCAACGCTGCTACCAGGCAGCCCTGCGCCTGGAGGAGTTGGGGCGTGCCGGGGAGGTCACAGGCTTCCAACGGGCGCATGGTGAACTGGAGGAGGAGGTTCGGCGCCTTAAGGAGGCGTTGACCGACCTTGTGAGCAACGCGAAATGATCGTTCAGGAGCAAGCTGGCCATGCCACGCGAGCCCCGGCGCAACGATAAGAAAATAGCTAGAATGCGCTGATCATTGTACGAATCCGTCATGAAGCGGTCACTTCCATGACTCACTCCGACAGCGGGCCGAATCGGAACCTCTCTGACTACCTGGACCTGGCCGTCCAAAACAGCGACGACTTCCGGCAGGCCGAGCAGGCGCTGCGGGAGCGCGAGCGGCTACTCGACTCGCTCATCGGGCTCCTTCCGGGCTCGGCGTACCGCGCCTTGGCCGACGAGCACTGGACCGCCCTATTCATCAGCAAGGGCATCGAAAAGGTGACTGGCTACCCGCCCGAGGAGTTCACTTCCCGCCGGCTTAACTACAACGACATCATGCTGCCCGAGGACCGGTCGGCGACCCGCGCGGCCGTCGTCACCGCCTTGCGGGAGCGGAGAGTGTACGACGTCGAGCACCGCATCCGGCACAAGGATGGCTCGGTCCGCTGGATCTGGGCGCGCGGGCACGGGGTGTTTGCCCCGGACGGATCCCTCCGCTTCATCGAGGGGTGGAACCTGGACATTACTCCCAGGAAGCAGGCCGAGGAGGAGTTGCGCAATGTAAACGCGCGCCTGGAGTTGGCGGTGCGCGGCTCCAACGTCGGCGTCTGGGATCTCGAGCTGCCCGACAGCGACTACAACCGCCGCCGGCGCCACTACATGAACGTCTGGGAGCAGCTCGGCTACGACAGCCCCCCGGCCGGCCGGGAAAGCGCACTGGACGAGGCGGGCCCGGAGGACCGTGCTCATCTTGAGGAAGCCGTGCGCCGCTACCTGGCTGGCGAGACCACCGAGTTCGAGACGGAAATTCGCCTTCGCCACAAGGACGGCTCTTACCGCACGATGCTCGCGCGGGGTGCCGCGCTGCGCGACGGCGTGGGCAAGCCGATCCGCATGATGGGCGTCACCGTTGACGTCACCGACCTCAAACGGGCTGAGGAAGAGATTGGGCGCCTCAATCAAGAATTGCGGAGTCGGATCGATGAGATGCAAGCGATTCTGGACATCGTGCCGATCGGCATTGGTGTTGCCCATGATCCGGAATGTCGGCTCATCACGCACAACCCCTACCTGAGCGAAATCACTGGCGTGCCGCTCGGGAAGAATGCCTCCTTCGGCGCTCCTCCTGAGGAGCAGCCCGAAAACCATTTGGTCTATAAGGACGGCAAAGAATTGCTGCCCGAGCAAATGCCCATGCAGCTTGCCTGCACCGGCGTTGAGGTTCGGGATTTCGAGATGGATATTGTGAGGACGGACGGGGACAGCTGCAAACTGCTCTGCTACGTCCGCCCGCTCAAGGATGCCGCAGGCCGTGTCCGTGGCAGCGTCGGGGGGTTTCTCGACATCACCAGTCGCCGACAGATGGAAGAGGCACTGCGCGCGAGCGAGGAGCGGTTCCGCGGCACGTTCGAGAACGCAGCGGTCGGCATCGCCCACCTCGACACCGCAGGCCGCTGGTTGGTCGTCAACGAGAAGTTCTGCGCCATCGCCGGCTATCCTCGCGAGGAGCTGCTCCACAAGACCTTTCAGGAAATGACGTACCCCGACGACCTGACGGTCGGCGTCCAATCTTTCGCGGCACTCATGCGGGGGGAGTTGGCCAGCTACGGGCTGGAGAAGCGCTACCTCCGCAAGGATGGCTCGCCCGTCTGGGTGGAGATGTTCGTCTCGCTGCAGCGGGACGCGGCGGGCCGGCCCGCTTACGCCATCGGGGTGTTCCAGGATATCTCGGAGCGCAAGCGACTGGAGGAGGCGCTGCGCGCCAGCGAGGAGCGCTACCGCTTCCTGACCCAATCCATACCGCAGAAAATCTTCACCGCCAACGCCAACGGCGACGTGGATTATTTCAACCAGCCATGGACGGAGTTCACCGGACTTTCCTTCGACCAGAACAAAGGCTGGGGGTGGCTGCAATGCATCCACCCCGAGGACGTGGAGGAGAACGTCCGGCGCTGGCAGCACTCCATCGACACCGGTGAGCCGTTTCAATTGGAGCACCGCTTCCGCCGTGCGGACGGCGTTTACCGCTGGCACCTCAGCCGCGCCCTGGCCATGCGCGATGCCGAAGGCCGGGTGCTGATGTGGTTCGGGGCCAACACCGACATCGACGACCAGAAGCGTGCGGCCGAAGCCTTTAAGCAAGCCAAGGAGGCAGCGGAGGCGGCCAACCGGGCCAAGGATGAGTTCCTGGCCAACGTCAGCCACGAGATCCGCACGCCCATGAACGCCATCCTCGGCATGACCGACCTGGCCCTCGACACCCCCCTCACCGAGGACCAGCGGCAATACCTGACAACCGTCAAGTCGGCCGGGGACGCCCTCCTCGGGATCATCAACGACATCCTGGACTTTGCCAAGATCGAGGCCGGCCGACTGGAATTGGACCCGGCCGATTTCTCGCTGGCTGCGGTGCTAACCACCACTCTTCGCGCACTCGGCGTCCGCGCGCACAAGAAGGGGCTGGAACTGGTATGTCAGCAACGGCCCGATGTGCCCGATGCCCTGATCGGCGACGCCGGACGGCTCCGCCAGGTGCTCATCAACCTCCTGGGCAACGCCATCAAGTTCACCGAACGCGGCGAGATCGTGGTTGAAGTGACGAGTGACGCGTGGCGAGCGACGAGCAAAGAACGGCAGCCAGAAGGTGCGTCCGAGGATGCTTCTTCCCCGACTCGTCACTCGTCACTCGTCACTCTCCACTTCTCCGTCAGGGACACCGGCATCGGCATCCCGCCCGAGAAGCAGGCGAGAATCTTCCAGGCATTTGAGCAGGAGGACACCTCGACCACGCGCAAGTACGGCGGCACCGGGCTGGGCCTGACCATCGCTTCCCGGCTGGTAGGCCTGATGGGCGGCACGATCACCGTGGCAAGCGAGCCGGGCCGGGGCAGCACCTTCGCCTTCACGGCCCGCTTCGGGCTCCAGCCGCACCCGCCGGAGGCGGTCGCCGCCTCGGCCCCCGTCGTGCTGCGCGGCTTGCCGGTGCTGATCGTCGATGACAACGCCACCAACCGGCACATCCTCGAGGAGTGGCTGCGCAACTTTTCGATGGAGCCGACGGCCGCCGGCGACGGCGTGACGGCCATGGCTGCCCTCTGGCGCGGCGTGGCCCACGGCCGCCCCTACCCGCTCGCACTCCTCGATGGCCGTATGCCGGACATCGACGGCCTGGCCCTGGCCGCCAAGATCCGCCAGCAGGTCGAACTGTCCGCGACGCGCATCATCCTGCTGAGCTCGGGGGACCGCCCTGGAGATCTGAACCGGGCGCGTCAACTCGGGATCAGCGCCAACCTGCTCAAGCCCTTGCAACCACGCGAACTGCTGGAGACGATCTTGCGGGTGATGCGCCACCAAGGGGATCCGGAAGAGCTGCCCGTCAGCCCGACCGTCATGCGGCCAAACATCCCGGAAGGGTTGGTGGGCATACCGCTGCGCATTCTCGTGGCCGAGGACAACGAGTTCAATCGGGACCTGCTCGAGCACTTGCTGGCCCGCCTGGGACTCTCGGCGGCGATGGCGGTCAACGGGCGGGAGGCGCTGACCCTGCTGCAGCGCGAGCCCTTCGATCTGTTGCTCCTGGACATCCACATGCCGGAGCTGGACGGCTTCCAGGTCGTCGGGGCGATCCGGGAGCGCGAGCGAACGGCCGGAGGCCACCTGCCCGTCATCGCCTTGACCGCGCGGTCGCGGAATGAGGACCGCGAGGCGTGCTTGCGCGCGGGCATGGACGAGTACCTCGCCAAGCCGTTCACCGCTGCGGACCTGTGGGCGGCCATCGACCGGGTCCTTCGGAGGGATGAGGGAAGAGGGATGAGGGATGAGGAAGCAAATCGCACTTCATCCCTCACCCCTCATCCCTCATCCCTTCTTCTGGTCGACGCGCCGGTCCTCTTGGCGGCCTGCGGGAGCGACCCCACCATGCTCCGGAAAATGTGCCGGTCGCTGCAGTCCCGCGTCCCGGAGCACCTGGCGGCGGTCCGAGACGCCTTGCACAAGCAGGACGCCTCGCGCCTACGGGAAACGGCTCACAAATTCTGCGGCATGCTTTCGGCGTTCTCCACAGTCGCCGGCGATCAGGCGGCCAGTTTGGAAGATCTTGCCGCCCGCGGACTGCTCAACGAAGCCCTTCCCGCCGTGGAGCAACTTGACCAGTGCGCGACCGAACTTGCCCGGCTGGCAGGCGGGCTCACGATCGAAACGCTTCGGAAGCTGGCGGAGCCTGCCGACGACCCCAGCTGGACACGCCAGCCCTGAGGCAGCAGCAGGAAACACCGCCAACTCGATGCGAGGTGGCGGTGTTACTCTGGCGGTGTTTTGGCAGGCTATTGGACCAAGGTCCAATTGTCTTCATTTTCTGATCGTTTACATTCTGAAGCACGTGAAGTAGCTGCCTCCATTGGACCCTGCGTTGGCATAGGTCCTCCGACTCCGTGGCATAGAATGAACACATGGAATTACGGGGATTGGCCGATGTCTTCAGCGTTCACAGGTTCGCTGGCTAATCGATTCCTGAAACGGGGACAGTTGTGACTGGCGCAGGCCGACCTGGGGAAGATTTCGAGCGACTGCAGGCCGAACCGGTGGCCGACCCGGCGACAGCGGTCCAGCGCACCGCAGACTTCACCCCGAAACCTATTGCCGATCCGCCGACCGTGCGGGCGTTGGAGGCGCAGCCAACCTCGGACAGCACACCCGGGGCGCCGGCCGGACCGCCGAGCGTGCCGGCCTCGCGGGAGGTTCCGGCGGCTCCGCCCGCGGCCTTCGGCCGTTACCAGGTGCGGCGCGCCCTTGGCGAAGGCGGCTTCGGCGCCGTGTATCTCGGCCACGACACACAGCTGGACCGGCCCGTCGCGATCAAAGTGTTGCATGCCGAGTCCGGTCAAACGCCGGCCGAGGGCGAACAGTGTCTGCAGGAGGCGCGAAGGCTGGCCAAGTTGAACCACCCCGGCATCGTGACCGTGCATGACGTCGGCGTGCACGACGGGGAGGTGTACATCGTCTCCGATTACCTCGACGGCCCCGACCTGGGCCGGTGGCTCGCGGACAATCGTCCGGCGTGGCCGGAGGCGGCCCGCATCACGGCCGCCGTGGCCGACGCCCTGGCCCAGGCGCACGCCCGGCTCATCGTCCACCGTGACGTCAAGCCGGGGAACATCATCCTCACGGCCGGCCGCGCGCCCGTGCTCGTGGACTTCGGCCTCGCTCTCGACGAGAAGCAGGCGGACGGCCGGGAGAGGGGCATCGTCTCCGGCACCCCGTGGTACATGTCGCCCGAGCAGGTCACGGGAACGGCCCACCGCATCGACGGCCGCACCGACGTCTACAGCCTGGGCGTGGTACTCTACGAGATGCTCACCGGACGCGTGCCGTTTCAGGCGGCCGATACACGGGAGTTGTTGCGCCAGGTGCGCGACGACGAGCCGCAGCCCCCTCGCCAGCTCAGCCGTGATATCCCACCCGAACTGGAGCAAATCTGCCTCAAGGCGCTGGCGAAACGGCAGCAGGATCGCTACACCACCGCGGCGGACTTCGCTGAGGAGCTGCGCCGCGTTCTCCAGACGGCGGCCGAGGCGCCGGCCTCCCAGCAGTGGCCTGGGACTTCGATAGTCCAGCCGCGCCCGGCGCAACCGGGCTCATCTCGAGGAGACGTGCTGTCATCTTCGTCCCGGCGCCGCGCCCGCGAGGCCGAGCGCCGCCAGGTGACTGTTCTCGTATGTGGCTGCGACGTGTTCGAGTCGGAGGCGTATCTGGAGCGCCTCGACGCGGAGGACCAGGCCAGTGTGCTGCGCGCTTTTCAGCAAGCCTGCGCGGAGGCCGTGCGCCGCAGCGACGGCACGATCGTGCAGTGTAACGAGCATGGGCTGCTGGTCTGCTTCGGCTACCCGGTGGCTTACGAGGACGCCGCAGGCCGCGCCGCACGGGCCGGCATCGGCATCCTCGAGGACATGAAAGTCCTTGGCGAGCAGCTCCGCCGCGAACACAAGCTCGAGTTCAATCCGTGGGTCGGCATCCACACCGGGCCGGCCGTCGTGGAGGCGAAGGAAGACAGTGTTTCGCTGGTGGGGGAAGCGCGGAACGTGGCTGTCCAGCTGGCGGATGTCGCTGCGCCCGGTCAGATCATTTGCAGCGCGGCCAGCCACCGCTTGCTCTTGGGCCAGTTCCAATGCACCGGTCTCGGCCAGCGCAAGATCAAAGGCGTGGCGCAGCCCATCGAGCTTTTCCAGGTGCAGGGAGTCGGCGAGGCGCGCAGCCTCATCGAGGCAACGGGGCCGGCCGGGCTCACGCCGCTAACCGGCCGCGATCACGAGATCAGCCTGCTCAAGGATCGCTGGGAGCAGGCCCAGGAAGGCATGGGCCAGGTCGTCCTGCTCATCGGCGAGCCGGGCCTGGGCAAGTCGCGGCTGGTGTACGCGATGAAGCAGCATGTTCAGAATAACGAGTCCGTCATCGAGTGGCGCTGCGCGCCGCACTTCCAAAACACGGGCCTGTACCCGGCGTGCAACTTCTTCGAGCAGTTCCTCAACTTCAGCCGCGACGAGGCGCCGGCCTCCCGGTTCGACCGGTTGGTTCGCCATCTGCAAGAGTACGACATGGCCCGGACGGACGTCGTGCCGCTGTTCGCGTCGCTCCTTTCCCTTCCTCTGAACGAGCGCTTTCCTCCCCTCCGCCTGCCCCCGGTTCGAGAAAGGGAAGAAACCTTCCGGGCCCTGCGGGATTGGATCCGCACGTACTCCGGCCGGCGGCCGGTCCTGTTCATCCTGGAGGATCTGCACTGGGTGGACGCGTCCACGCTGGAGTTTCTCGGGCAGTTCCTCGCCGAGGGCCTGCACGATCGCATCCTGACCTTACTCACGTTCCGCCCCGAGTTCCAGACGCCCTGGCCCGCTCTGGCCCACCAGACCACGCTGGCCCTGAATCGCCTCACGCGCCGCCAGGTCGGCGACCTGATGCGGAAGCAGACCGGCAGCGCCCTGCCGGACGCGCTGGTCGAGCAGATTTACGACCGGGCCGGCGGCGTACCGCTGTTCGTCGAAGAATTCACGAAGATGGCGCTGGAGTTGGGCCCGCTGGACCAGGCGGTAGAAGGCGGCACGCCGGCCAGGGCACTGCTGGCGCACGAGATCCCGCCCACGCTCCAGGACCTGGTGATGGCCCGCGTCGACCGGATGGAAGGCGACCACGAGGTGGCCCAGCTCGCCGCCACGCTTGGCCGCGAGTTCAGCTACGAGTTGTGCGCCGCCGTTGCGACCGTGGACGAGCCGACGCTCCGGGCTGACCTGGCCAGGTTGGTGCAGGCGGAGATCCTGTACCCGAAGGGCCGTCCACCCCGGTGTAATTACATCTTCAAGCACGCCCTTCTCGAAGACGCGCTGTACAACGCGCTGGTCAAGGCCAAGCGGCAGCAGTTCCACCGGCGGATCGGCGAGGCGCTGGAAGCGCGGTTTCCGCAGACCGTCGAGACGCAGCCGGAGCTGCTCGCCCACCACTTCACGGAGGCGGGCCTGCCTGCGAAGGCGGTCGGCTATTGGCTCAAGGCGGGGCTGCGCTCGCGGGAGCGCTCCGCGGAGATCGAAGCGATCAGCCACCTGACCCGGGGCCTCGCCTTGTTGGAAACACTGGACGAGTCACCCGAGCGGCTGGCCCGGGAATTGGAACTGCTGAGCCCGCTGGGCACCGCCTACATCGCGGCGCGCGGTTATGCCGCGCCCGAAGTAGGCCCGGTTTTCCGCCGGGCGCGCGAGCTGTGCGAGCGCGTCGGGCAGCCGCCCCAGTTGTTCGCGCTCATGCTGGGCATCTGGGAGTGGCACACCGTGCGCAGCGATCTGCGGCTGTGTATGGAGCTGGCCACCGAGGGGATGAACTTTGCCAGCCGGCTCAACGACCCCGGCATGGTGATGGAAGCGTTGTTCATGTCGGGCGAGACGATGCTCTATCTTGGCGATTTCGCCGGCGCCCGCGACAGCTTCGCGAAGGCCATAGCCGAGTACGATGACCGGGAGCGCACCAGGTTTTGGGCCGTCCATACGAGCCACAATGCCGGCGTCACGCACCGCAGCAACCTGGCCGTGTCCCTGTGGCACCTGGGCTACCCGGACCAGGCCCTCACGATCAACCGGGAGATGCGTCAACTGGCCCGCGACATCGGCCATCCGTTCAGCCTGGCCTACGCCCTGCACCACACGGGTTGGCTCCACCAGTTTTGCCGGCTCGGCGCTGAGGCCCGGACGGTCGCCGAGGAACAGATTGCCATCGCGCTCGCGCAAGGGTTTGCCCTGTGGCACGCCACAGGCACGTTCTTCAAGGGCGCCGCCATGTTCCTGCAAGGTCAGCGGGGGGAAGCACTGCCACTGCTCCTGAAGAGCCTCGAAGCCTTCCGGGCCGGCGGGGCCAGGCTGACGCTCCCGTTCCAACTCAGCACTCTGGGCGAAGCCTACACGCAGGCCGGCCGGTTCGAAGAAGCGCACCGGGCGCTGGACGAGGGGTTGGCCATCGCAGAAGAACATGACGAGCGAATCCAGGAGGCCGAGCTGCGCCGCCTCAATGGCGAGCTCCTGCTGGCCGAGTCGCCCGATCAGGCCGCCCCGGCCGAGGACTGGTTCCGCCAGGCCATTGACATAGCCCGGCGTCAGCAAAGCAGGGCGTGGGAGCTGCGTGCCACGATGAGTCTCGCCCGGCTCCAGCAACGGCACGGCCGCTGTGATGAGGCCCGCGCCGCGCTCGGCACCGTGTACGACACATTCACGGAAGGTTTCACGACGCCGGACCTTGTGGACGCCAAGGCCCTGCTGCAGGCCCTGTCTTGAGGGGAAATGCACGCCCGTGCTGCAGCAGCTTTTGGAGTGCGGCGACTCGACACCACTGCCCCATCATTAGTTCACCGGAGTTCCTGAGAGGCTACTGACTACTGACTACTGGCTAGTAAACTGGCAGTATGGCTTCTCCCGCCGTACACAAAGGCATGACGTCCGCCCCGCGGCCGTACGCGGCGGGGGAGCTTGCCGAGGCGCGGCTGGGGGGTGTGCTGCATGTCTTTGTGGCGTTCGATTGGGGAGAGGAAATCAATCTCGAGCAGGCGCGCCGCCTGGCGCCGGCGGAAATCCGCGAGTTGCCGCGCCGCCGACGCACGCCGGCCTCGATTACCTACCGGCCGAGTCCCCTGCGCTATTTGCTGACGGCGCCTACGGTCGATCTGCCCGAGATCGGTGCTGTACAGCCCATGGCGGAGGCCACGCTGTTCGACTTCGCCGCTGTCAGCGTGGCGCTGCACGTTCCTTTCGAGCTCTCCGGAACCGCGTTAATGGAGTTGGCCGGTTGGTTGGCGGAGCCGGCGCCGCTCATAAAAGCGGGCCGGGCGATCGTCGAATCCTTGTATCACAAGTTGCTGCCCGCCATTCAGAATCCGCTCTGGCAGGACGACCTCAGTGAAGAGTATTTCGTTTTTCAGTTGACGCCGTCGGAATCTCTGCCGAAGCCGGCACATCTGCTCGAGGCGCACGCCGGTTGGCTGGCGGGACTGGTCCGCCTGGAGCCGGAACCGCTGTCGCGCGAGGAAATCGGCGAGGCCCTGCGCGTCTCCATCCGTTACAGCCCCAGCGATTTGCTGGTCCTGGACTGGGCGGCGGCGCTGCTGCTGGACGCGGATTGCGACGAGACGCTGCAGACGATCGAGTTTGCCAATCTGCAACTGCTGGAATTCCGCCATATCGACAATCGTCTCGACGGCAGCCTGGCGACCACCTATGGCATGATTCATGAGCTGGCCAACTCCCGGCTGCCGTTCTGGCACAGCCAGGCGCGCTCGCTGCGCGCGCTCGGCGAATTGCGCGTCGAGGCCAACGGCCTGTTCGAGCGCACCGGCAACGTCCTCAAGCTGGTCGGCGATCAGTACCTGGCCCGGGTCTATCGCATGCTGGCGGGCCGGTTCCACCTGGAAGAATGGGAGCGGAGCATCTTGCGCAAGCTGGACGTTGCCGAGGGAGTGTACCGGGTCGTCTCCGATCAGACCGATACCTATCGCGCGGAGTTCCTGGAGATTGTCGTGGTGTTGCTGATTTTGCTGGAGATCATTGTCGCGATTTTCCGGCATTGAATATGTTTTGTGCGGCAACGCCCTGCGGCCCCTTCACAGCGGCGGCAGGCTCAAATCACGGCGCACGTCGTTGGCCTCCGCCGCAGTCACGTGATAGATGAATATGGAATACCCTGCCTTCGCCACCGGTCGGAAGCGCAGGAAGTATTCATATTCATGCAAGGGCAATGCGCGAGCACCCCCGCGCCCGTCCCAAACTACTGATGGCATCCCATGGAGCAAGTTCACGCTCACGGCGAAAAATCCCGGCTTGGGACCGAGAGTGTGAAGATATTCTACGTCTGCCGGGAAAAGCTTGTCGGGTCCTTTCGGTGGTAAGTCATAGTCGATTCCGATTACTCTCGGATCAACCGTGCCGAAGTAAGCAAGTCCGAGACGTTTAGCTTCGGGATGTCTGTCGAGCCACTTCTTCAAGTAAAGCAAATCCTGACCCCAATCCGCGTTACTATCAAGAAGATACTCATGCCCCTGCTCCGGCCCACCGGCTAGCTCATTGAAATAGGACAAGAAGTGAGGATACACTGAAATGCTGCTGATTCCCGACCAGCCGAGCAAACCGCACAACATGAGCGACGTCGGAATACTTCTGACTGCCCGGAAAGAGGCCACTTTTCCTGTTGCAACGATCACGAACGGAAATGCGGGCACGAGGTAGCGCAGGTACTGCGCAGCGCCGCCCTGGAAACTCACGATTGTCAACATGACTACCGGCGGTAACCAGAGCGTCACTTCATCGCGCCAGGACGCGCTGCTTGTCTGAAATGTCGCGCTGAGGAAGAGCCCACACAGAATTAGGCCCAATGTCCCGAGAGGAACCTTGATGCAGAGCGCGAACAGGTAGAAAAATCGCCAGCCGAACTCCTTCCATACGCCCGCAACGAAAGCAGGACGTGTCTTGCCAAGTTCTTCAAAATCCCGCCACTGCAAGTCAATGCCCAACAAATAGTCCGCTGGAACTGGGACGGCAATCGCGCCCAACCAGGTGCCGCGAAACCGGTTCCCAGAGTGGCCATTATCAAAGGAATTAAGTGCGTTCGGTGGAGTACCTCCAAACTCCTTGCTGACAAATTTGAATTGACCTAGCTGCCGGAACGTCTGCCGAAACCCGTAGCCAAGGTTTACTACTATAAGGGCCAACGAAAGCACGATCAATCCGTGAAGAGGCCGGGATGGTCGGTGGATCGTTTTCAAGGCCGAGCATGCCCCTGCGAGATGCACGCATCCTAATGCCGACCAAATCACCAGAAGCAGAATCAGCGTGAACTTAGTCAACAAGGCTACGCCGAGAAGGAGACCGACGAAACAAACATTCGGCCAAGTCGGTTGGCGCAGGTAACACCAAAACGAGTAAGTCGCGCAAACACCGACAGCGGCGGCCGCAATGTCGTTCGTGGCTAAGTGCCCGTTGGCGAGAACATTCGGTTCGATACACCACAGAACCAAGCTGAGGCAGCCGGCGGAACGCCCATAGATTTGTGATGCCCATCGGTAGATGATCATTGCGCAGAGAATCGACCAACCGATACTCGCGACACGAGCCGTCCGGACAAACTCCAGGTAGCGCTCACGATTAGCAACGGCAAACTCATTGGCCAAATCCCACTCCCAACGCTCACCCGGCGCGTCCGACACTCGCGTGACGTTAATCTTGGGCTTCGAAAAGAGAAGGGGAAACGTGGCCACCATCCGCGCAAGGGGCGGGTTCACCTGGTAGGGCCGGAAATCGGCTGCTGTCCAGTGCACTAGGCCGGACGGAATGTGGGCTGCTTCATCGAACGTAACAAAGTCTTGCTGCGCCGCTCCCCACAGCACGCAAACATGCATCAGGAGCACGCAGGTTACAAAACACCGAACTCTCATCGATGAGTCCTTGGGAGGAAAACTCACGGATCCGGAACGTTCTCTCCTCCCCTCGGCGTAAGCAGCGCCCACATCATCCAATTGGCTGTGCCGTATGGAATGACTCTCACGGAACCGTCGGCAAAGGCAAACTGTGCTCCATTCGGGTGACGCGAGCCCCAGTTATCACGAAACCTGAGGCCCATCCCTACGCTGTCGATCCGAACATCAAGTCCAAGGCGCTGCGTGCTCATGCTTCCACCCGTGAAGTACGGCTCATCCCAGTACCAGGTCCCTGTATTGTAATCCTTTGGGTTCATGGACTTCTCGCCGACCAAGATGGTCCGAGAAGTGCCGTCGAGGATGTCGCGAATAGCCATGCATTGCGGTCGATCAAGAATAACGTAAAAGTTGCCTGCATAGTCGGTCTTGCCCCATTTCCAACCACCGCCATCATATGTCCCATACTCATCATTAACTGCCTCCTTTGGAGCCGTGGTCCGCCGAGATGGGCAGACATACGGCTTTACGCCGGCGCTCCAGTCGCGGTTTTTGCTCACGTCGTCTTGGTCGATAAACGGCAAGATTGCGAATGCCCAAGAACCTGTCTGATCATGGGGAGAAAGTCCGGGAACACCAACGCCCCAGAAGAATGGAACCGGTAATGTTGCATCGTGCGTAGCCGCGACGAATTGTACCCCATTTACATCTAGGATGGTCTGCTTTCCATCCCACCCGCCATTGCTTGGGAAGCTTGAGTAGACATCATGGTGGTGCTGTAGGGCCAATCCAATCTGTTTAAGGTTGTTCGCACAAGAGATTCTGTTGGCCGATTCGCGAACTCGCTGCACAGCAGCCATTAACAACCCAAAGAGCATCCCCATGATCGCAATTACGACTAGCAACTCAATCAAGCTAAATCCTCTCCGCTCGGTCAAGCTAAACCCGGACGTTTTCAGGCGGGCAGGAATGTCGCGGTAGCTCTCATCAGAATGCACGGTGTTGATCCGATTAGGCATTTCGCTTCTTAAAAAATCTTACGCCGATCCCCAGTGCTATCAGCACGAGGACAACGATCGGTATGTACCAGGCCCAATGCGTGGCCGCTGGATGGGGGTTCTGAGTTATGCGCGTCCGGATAATTTTGCCGTCTTTGACATCGTACACTACTGGTGCGTCAGAAACGGGAATATCGCGAAATAGCTCAATCCCGTATCTAGGGTCAAGCTCGGCTTTCTCAACGAGCTCTTCTTCTGTGTTACTTACTACCGTCTTTTGATTTTTCTTTGCTTGGAATTCGTCGTTGACGACGAGAGACCTTTTGAAGGGTAGCCAGATTCCTGGACTTATTTCCCGAAAGTCACTAGCGCTAGCCGATTCTAGCGGGATGTCTTTGCTGTAGCCAAATTGGAACCCGATTGCTTTAATGGGTAGATAATTGCGGTCTTCGGCAAGCCAGACATAACGCACAGCATAAGGTTCGGGCGGGCTTTTCTTTGCGCACATCTCACATACTAACTTGCAGCAACGCAAGCCGTCTATCTCCTCACTTCTCGCAAAACTGCACCGCACGGTAATGTTGGCATAGGCGCCTGCCAAAGGATGCGTGGCGATCGCTTTGTCACCGTCTAGGTAGAGGGAAAGAGGAAAGCACAAGTGAGCATGCGACAAAAGCCATGTATGCGGTTGGAAGATCTTACAGGTGTTCATCTTTCCTTCGTGTACATTTGCCGTGTCGCCTCCACGCGTACGAGTGTATTGTCCGTCGAATCCGAGGAGGGATACGCGATCTATGCCGCTGTTCCCCGCAGTTTGTCCCTTTTCCTCCATGCGCGAATATAACTTACCTTGCTGCATCACATAGCGTGACTTCGTTACGTCCCCGGTCAGCGCCTTTGAGGGCATCTGTGCGGAAGCATTGGCATGGTAGCTCTTGGTCTCGACAACCTCTATATCCTTGTACAAGGCTTCATTTGAGCGAACGTTTTCGATGATGTGGCGCATTCTGTCGGACTTATCCCCGGCCCGCGCAGTAATCGACATTGCGACAGCCACCCACATCGCGAACCCCAATCGCAAAGAGGGCCAGAGGTTGGCACCCGACCGACGGAGAGATCGAAAGCTAACAAGAAAAGTCGAAGATCGTTTCATTGTGGTCATTTGTCGTTTAAGCTTAATGATCTCAGCGCTGGCCTCCGAGTAACCGCGAGTTTATTCCGTGGAAAAATAAGAGCGAGTGAGGGTACCCACTGAAGATGACCATCACCATATCAACGTTGAGGGATGGCCGCGTCCTCTAGTTCCCCCCCTTCCCGCCGCCCGCCGGTACGAGGCAAGCGTAATACTGACCAAGATCGGTCCATGAGCTACCGCCCACGAAAGGACAGTAACAAGTTGCCTGAACTGTGTCGCAAGTAGTTCCAGTTGGGCTTAGAGGCCCGTCGCAATAGATGTACCGACAATTACTGCACGGGTCTCTGGTCGAGAGAGTGCCGGATTGTTGGCAATACGGGTTGGTGTACGTGGCAAGCTGCACACATCCGGTCCAGGCAACAGCCGAGGGGTCACACTGCGTTACATAGCAGTACCAATTTCCATTAACTGCTGGCCATGCCTCTGTCGAGCAAGCGCTACAGAGATTAGAATTTGAAGCACACGTAGAGCCTTTCAAATTGTACGCGACATCGGCATTAGCAAGACGCAGTGTGAGCAACATTCCGCAAATCAGTATCCCAAGGCAGAGAATATACGAGCGCCACATGATAATCGCTCTCCTTTCATGCAAAGCAATGGACTCTTACGAAAATCACAAGTGAAAACAGCCGATGGAGCTACCCAGCCAGTCTGTTTCGTCGTCGTTCGCAAGTAGTCAGGTGGATCCGAGAAGCCGGTAGTGTTGGCTAGTTCGGACACCTCACAAAAAACGCGGACCTTAATTGGTTCTGGAACACCGTCAAATGTGAGCGTAATTGTGCAAGGAAAACTCGTCGGCCTTCCCGCCAGTAATTGCACTCGGAATAACCGGCGCGCGAAGGCCGGAGCAGATTCTTCACGAACCACGAGAAAGGAGGGTGACTGATTCGTGACAAGCGAGCCGAGAGGACTTCCATCGGTTCGCCAGATCAAGAATCGAGCTTGGGCCCGGCTCGCTGCACCTTTTCGCAGATAAAGGTTGGTCGGCGAGATACGGAGGGCGCCAACGACATTCGCGGTAACTGGAACCGAAATCCCTTGATCCGCATTCACCGGCTTAAGCATCACCTGGCTTCGATGGACCCCTTCTGGCGCTGAAAGCGTTATATCCAGATACACCTGTCGAGACTCGTCAATCCCTAATGAGCCGTTGACATACCGATTCTCGCAGGCGAAAGCGACCGCAGAAATATCCCTAACGGGCGCGCCATCTGCTCCATAAATCTTCATTCGGCGAGTTGGTGACTGCCCTAAAGGGACCTCTCCGAACTCAACGTTTGAAGGCTCAACCAACAAAGGTGCGGGACACGTTGCGGTGGCCCATAGCTGCCCCGCCGCCGTCCCGTCGTCAGCGTGGATTGTTATTGCGACACGCTCGCGACTGCCTTCACGGCTTAAGCGCACGCCCACCTTCACGGTTTGGTACTCGCCAGGACCAAGCTTACCGGCACGCGGTTCAAGGGAGGCACAATTGCAGCCCGGTTGGATTGCAAATTCAACGGGGGCTTGTCCGACGTTGCCGATTCGAAAGCTGCCGGTCAATATCTCGTGAGGTTTTCCTTCGCCGAGGTTCAGTTCTCTGCAATCAGGAATCTGAAGCTTGCCTCTTGCTACCCCCTTATTGGAGACAAAAAAACCAAAAAGCGCGATGGCGGCAAGCACTGCAAGTGCAGGAATCGCCATTAACATTCGCCTGCGACTAAAGAGAATCCTGAGCATTCAAGTGCTCCCGTCGCTCAAGTTGCTGCCTCCACATCGGAATATGCAGACCTCGCTTGGAAGTGATGGGGAGAAGTCTAACCACGCCAAGAGCCGAATGCAAGCAAATTCCGGAGATATCCGCCCCGTCGCCCTGCGCCTGCGGATAAGGCTGCTGATAAGTTGCTGGAAACCTTGTACAAAAAGCAGCGCGATCTGCAAGGGGCTGTGCTCGGCTGAATGGCGATGTTTCTGCGATCCTGCAGCAGGCAGCCGAACTTGATCGCCGTCTAGTCCGCGGCGACCTCGGCAATTCTGTGGACGTTACCAGGTCGCTTCTGATGCAGCAGGATGTGGGAAAGGGGGGCCGAGCCAGTCCCCCCTAAACTTTCTCCTTGTCCGGAGCGCTCTCTGCCGAGCGCGACAACTTCTTGTCATTTCGCCGCGGAATATTTCGCCGGGCTCTTCTTCACTTCTTCGGCACATTGATCGCAGCATACGACCACGCTCTTGCGGCCGATTTTGACTTCCTTGCCCTTGTCCTTGATCTCCCAGTCGCACACCGGACACTTCTTAGCTGGCATCGTTTCTTCTCCTCAGCAAAGGCGAGAGCCACATTTCCGGGACAGCGCGACCGTCGCGCCGGCCGGACATGGCCAAATCCTAGCGTCGGGGAGGTTTCTAGACTTTCAGATTCTTGCTCAGTTCGCGCAGACGTTCGCTGGTGAGGCGGTAGCGGAAATCGGAAGGGGCGCAACCGAAGACTCGGCGAAACGCTTCGCTGAAATGGCTGTGGCTGGAGTAACCCAGGTTGAGCGCCAGCTCGGCCAGATCGGCGGCGCCGTCGGCCAGGCGCTCCAGGGCTGCGCCGAGGCGCAAGCGGATCAGGTATTGATGAATCGGGATGCCGACCACCTGACGGAAAAAGCGGGCCAGATGATAGGGCGAGTAATGAACGGCGCGGCCGACGTCGGCCAGGCCCAGAGGCGTTTGAAAGCGGCTGGCAAGAAATTGTTTAGCGGCTTCGGCGCGCTCGCGTTGCACCCGCCGCGCCCTGGTCGGCGCCGGCAGCGGCCGGCGGCCCCTGCTGCGATAGGTCGCGTCGATTACGGCGGCGAGTAAATCAAGGGACATTTCGTCCACGGCGAGGCCGCCGCCCTCTCCGCTACGAAGGATTTGTCGAAGTCTGTGCACAAAGAAAATCGTCCTCGGTTCATTAGGCGCGTGTGTAAACTCGAAGGGCGCCTCAGGCTTATCGCGCAGGCCGGGCTCAAAGCGGCTGAAAGCGTCCAGCAGAATGTCATCCGCAAACGCAAAGCTGGTGCAATCATCGCCCCCTGCAACGGGATGGCTGACCTGATAGGTCTCGCCGCCGTTGAAAAACATCACCTGGTTGCAGTCGGCCACGACCTGTTGCCGGCCCAGGTGTTTGACAAAGACGCCCGCGCGCGGGAAAGCGATGCTGTGGCTCGTTGATTCTTCCTCCGCGCCGCAGGCGCAGCTCGTCGGACGGCAGCGCACGTCGGTAATGCGTACGGTGGCGCTGCGATGGAGCGAAGTATAGCGAAGATGCTCGGCCATGGTCCGATGCTAAGCCTCTGTTGTTCCAGACTGACAAAAACCCGTACAATAGACGCCCGGCGTTTACTTTTGTTCGCGCCCTAACAAATTGACTCGCATGACACGACTCGCGCCGAAACTGCAGCCAGATGCCGATCAAGCGCCGTCTGTTGTCAACGTGAAGCCGGCGCAGCAGCGTCTGGATTCCATTGATCTGCTGCGCGGGCTGGTCATGGTCATCATGGCGCTGGACCACGTCAAAGGAAATTTCTCGAACGCGCACTTTGATGCAACGGACTTGAGCCAGACGACTCCCGCGTATTTCCTCACGCGCTGGATCACGCATTTCTGTGCGCCCACCTTCGTGTTCCTCGCCGGCACCGGAGCCTACTTGTACGGCGTACGCGCGGAGCGCAAACGCCGGCTTGCCTGGTTCCTGTTGAGCCGCGGGGTGTGGCTCATCATTCTGGAAGTGACCGTGATCCGCTTCAGTTGGTTCATGAATCTCAACTACGGCTTCTCCTTTGGCCAGGTGATCTGGGCCATCGGCTGGTCCATGATTGTTTTGGCCGGGCTGGTATTTCTGCCCACGTCGGCGGTCACGGCCTTCGGCGTGGCCATGATTGTCGTGCACAATTCGTATGACCGGATAGCTGCGGCAGACTGGGGCAACCTCCGCTGGCTATGGTGCATTTTGCACACCGGCGAGCAACTGGAAGTCCTTCCCGGAAAACAGTTTCATCCGTTTTATCCACTGATCCCATGGATCGGCGTCATGGCGGCCGGCTACGGGTTCGGCGCTCTCATGCTGCTCGACCCCGGCCGTCGCCGTAAAGAAGTACTCGGCTTGGGACTGATGCTTACCCTTGCGTTTGTCGCCTTGCGTTTCGCGAACTTCTACGGCGACAAGTTCGCGAGCCAGGCCGGCCACCCGGGGCCCTGGTCGGTTCAGAAAGACTGGCTCATGACGATCTTCTCGTTCCTGAACTGCCAGAAGTACCCGCCATCTCTTTGCTTCCTTCTCATGACGCTTGGCCCGGCGATCGTTGCTGTAGCACTCTTTGATCGGCAACCAGGTCCGCTGGGTCGCGCGCTCGTCACGTTTGGCAGGGTACCGTTGTTCTTTTACTTGCTACATTTCTACGTCATCAAATTCGTATCCATCGGTTTTGCGTATCTGCGCTATGGCCGCGCAGATTGGCTCTACGGCGACTTCAAACCGGACAAGGTGCCTGCGGACAACGGCTACGATCTATGGGTGGTTTATGTTATCTGGTTTGGCGTCATACTGTTTCTATACCCGCTTTGTTACTGGTTCGCCGGAGTCAAACAGCGCTCGCGGGCCGCGTGGCTTAGCTACCTCTAAAAAGAGAACCGGCGTCGGGACTGGGCGCACCCCGACGCGGCTGATTACGCGCTACTTCTTGCGCGTGTAATTAATCCGGAACATTTCCTGATCCTTGCCTTCCCCGACGGTGTACATGATGAAGAGCATGGTATCGTTGTCCTTGAGCTCGATGGTGGACTTCATCTTCTGAAGTTTACCATCCATGCCCATGCCTTCGCCGGTCTCTGTATAGGTCTTGCCTTCTTTATCAAAGGCGCCTTCCATGGTCATGAGCGATGGACTCATGGAATCGACCCAGGTCGAGACATACTTTTTCTTGTTTGGATCGTAGCCGGTGGCTCCCTTGCCCTCGAATTTCATCCCGCCAAAGTCCCCCTTGTAGTCCAGCAGGAGCCAGAAGCCGCCGAGGCCCATTTTGTAAGTGGCAGTGCCCTTCGATTCCATGTCGCCAAATTTGGCGGCAGCGTCCCAGTCGCCTTCGAGTTTTTTGAGCATGTCATGCTCGGGTCCCGGCTTGGGCATGGGCGGCTGGGCCACGAGCGCTGACGTCAACGCACCGAGCACAAGACCGCAGCAGATGAACCGCAACACTCTCGTCTTCATAGGAGCGTCTCCTGGGTGGTAGCCGCGGCCCATGCTCGGTTCCGCCTGGATACCGTTACTCGCGCACGGGCCTTTCAGCTGTAACCCTGCCTTTAAGTGAACATCTGTATAACACGGCAGCATATACCCTGTCAAGCATTCTCCCGAAAAACTCTTGCAAAAGCGAATGAAGAATGGAAGAAACCGGGTCCCGCTCAGGGCGCGAGTGACGGGAGCTTGGCTTCCTGTAGCCGCTCGTTCAGGGCCTTGACATCCTTGGTTCGCAGTGTGTTCCAACGCACCAACAGGGTGCTAAGCGTCTGCGCGGCCGCTGTAGAGGCAGTCGCCGCCTGAGCAGTCGGTGGTGCATCGGCGCTCTGAAGAAGTTCAAGGATGCTGCCGAGCTCTGCCTGCACGCGCGACAAGGTTGGTTCCGGCGTCGCTGCCGGTCGTTCCCTCATGCCGCGCCGCCCAAACGCGGCACCTTCCAGCGCCGCGCTCTTTTTGGCGAGTGCCTCGATGGCATTTCCCAGGTCGCCATCTCCCGCCTGCTCGGCGACTTTCCGTAGCTGCGTACCTAGCTTTCTAACTTGCTCGATCGCATCGTGTGCCTGGCGCATGCCATCGTAGCATTGCATGGAGAGGGTGAATTGTTGCGCCAGTTCTTCCATCGGCGTCTTTACGCGCGGGTCCATCCGGATGGTCAAGGGCTGTGTATAGTCGTGCCCATTCGCCGTCAGTTTCACCAGGTATTTGCCGGGCATTACCCACGGTCCGTGCGGTTCGCTCGGCGTGTCCCGGAAAATGGCAGTCATCGGATAAGAGCGTCGCCCACCTGCGGGCGGCGGATAGTGCAAGTCCCAGACAAAACGGTGGGCGCCGGCCTCGGCAGAGAGAAGCCGCGGCGGCCGAATCCAGTAAGTCGGGATGTCCAGGTTTTTTTCGGCCACGGGTTCCGGTTTATCCGTGCTGGCGTAACGCCGAACCAGCTTGTTTTGGCTGTCGAGGATTTCCAGCGTCACGGGCCCGGTGGGCGCGGTCTTCAAGTAATAATCAATCATGGCGCCGTCCGGCGGATTTTTCCCTGCGGGTTCTTCGGGCGGCAGCGGCGTATCCGTGTTCATGTTCCAGCGCACGCGGGTAGCAACCTGCGGCTGAAACAGGTGAGCGTCCGCGGTCGCTATCTCCGCATTCAATTGCCGTAAGGGCGTGATGTCATCGAGAATCCAGAACGACCGGCCGTGGGTGCCCACGACCACGTCATCATCATGAACCACCAGATCGCGAATCGAGGTTGCCGGCATGTTGAGGCGCAAGGGCAGCCAATCGTCGCCGTCATTGAAGGACACATGCACGGCCCGTTCCGTGCCCGCGAAGAGCAAGCCCTTCCGCAGCGGATCCTCGCGGACCGCATTGACGGGCGCATTATCCGGCAGGCCGCGGACAATCTCTTGCCAGGATTTGCCGCCGTCGTGCGTGCGATAAATACGCGGCCGCTGATCGTCCAGGCGAATGCGATTCACCGCCGCATAAGCCGTGGCCGAGTCAAAGCGGCCGGCGTCAATGATGGAGACCTTGCTCCACGAAGTCACGGCCGGCGGCGTCACGTTCGCCCAGGTCTTGCCACCGTCGTGGGTGACATGGATCAGACCATCGTCGGTCCCGGCCCAGATCGTGTTCCCATCCTGGTATGAGGGCGCCACAGTATAGATGACGCCACGGCGTGGCTGGCTCGCCATTTCCGGCGTGCGAAAGATGCCGATGCTCTCCGGCACATCGGGCTTCTCGCGCGTAAGGTCGGGACTGATGATTTCCCAGCTCTGGCCGCCGTTCGCCGTCTTGAACAGCACATTGCCGCCGAGATAGAGAACGTGCGGATCGACCGGCGAAAAGAGCAGCGGCGCAGTGCGCAGAAAGCGATACTTGCCGGAACGGCTGACCTGCGGCCCCACGTGCTGCACCTGTCCCGTGGTGCGGTCGAAACGGCTGACCTTGCCGCCATAGATGAGATTGGGATTGAGCGGATCGGGCGCGACGTAGCCGTACTCTTCCACGCCGACCGGGCGCCATTCGCGAAAGGTGATCTGGCCGTCGTTGCCCCGGCTGGCGACGCCGGCCGAGCCGCTTTCCTGCTGGCCGCCGTAGACCCAGTAGGGGAACTGGTTATCGGTGATGACGTGGTAAAACTGCGCGGTGGGTTGGTTGTACCACGAGCTCCACGTCTGCCCGCCGTTGACGCTGATGATGGCGCCCTGGTCGCTGGCCAGCAAGATGATCTGCGGATTGTCGGGGTTGATCCAGACCGTGTGATAGTCATCGCCTCCGGGCGCGCCCTTGAACGCCGTGAACGACTTGCCGCCGTCGTTCGAGCGGTACGTGGAGGTGTTGGCGACATAGACGACGTCCTTGTTCTTCGGATCGACCTTCACCTCGGCAAAGTCGCTGCCGCGGCCCCAGGTTCTGGGCTCGTTGCTGACACGCTGCCAGTTCTCGCCTGCGTCGTCGGAGCGATAAAGTCCGCCTTGCCGCGGGGCATCGACCAGGGCGTAAATCCGCTTCGGATCGCTCGGGGCGATGCCAATCCCGATCCGTCCCAGTCCTTGTTCGGCGGTCGGCAATCCCTTGGTAAGCGGTTGCCAGGTTGTGCCGCCGTCCGTGGACTTGAAAAGGCCGCTTTCCTTTCCTTGCCACGCGCCGTTTTCCCACGGCCCTTGCCGGGACGCCCACAGGACGGCATAAACTGTTTTGGCATCGGCTGGATCAAACGCCAGCGCAGTCGCTCCGGTATTCTCATCCTTGTAAAGGACCTTTTGCCAGGTCTCTCCGCCGTCGGTAGAGCGGAACACACCGCGTTCCTGGTTGGCCCCATACGGATGCCCGAGCACCGCGACGAAGACCCGGTTCGGGTCGGCCGGATCGACGATGATCGCGGGAATCTGCTGGCCATCGCTCAGCCCCAGGTGCCGCCAGGTCTTGCCGCCGTCCGTCGATTTATAGATGCCGTCGCCAGTGGAAAGATCCGGCCGCTGCAGGCCCTCGCCGCTGCCGACATAGATGATCTTTGGATTCGACGGGGCAACCGCCAGTGCGCCGATGGAGCCGGTGGGCTGATCATCAAAGATAGGCGTCCAGGTGTGGCCAAAATCGTTCGTTTTCCAGACGCCGCCGTTATTAACGCCGATGTAAAACACATTCGGCTGTCCTGGGACTCCGGTAGCGCCCACGGTTCGTCCGCCACGGAATGGGCCGATCATCCGCCAGCGAAGATTGCCATATAAACTAGGGCTTAATGTTTGGCCTGTAGCTTCTGGTCGCCATCCGGCGATTGCGACGAGACACAAGGCCATGAGAACGAGATGGCGAGGCAGCATTAAGGATCTCCGTGAAGCACGTTGTTGGGATGACGGCATTAGTTTATGCGCATTCGCCGTCGCCAAGCCAAAAAAAATCTCATTGCAGTCATTAGTCTTCGTCCACCGACGGCACTTTAGATAAGATTGATCGAGGAGCGTAACATGAGTTCCTTCCAGACACTCGTTGACCCGTTGGCCTCAATCGACGAGGCCCAAGGAATGGCTGAGCGGGTCATTCAGCATCTAATCGAACGAAAAATCATAAAGCCCGAGCGGACTGACTGTACCCCGAGCGAGCAAGGCGGCTATCCCCCTGGAGAGAACGTCGCCGAGGTCCTTGCGACCTGGACACCACGTAGCACAGGGATTCCGCTATCTCTCGAAGAGATCATGCGTGATCTGACGAGATGCAGCTGGAATGGCGTTGAGGAAGTCGTGGGCCGAACCGTGTTTCACAACTCTGGCGCAGGTCTGAACGTGGTTCGTTGCCCGGTATGCCTAGCGAATCAAAAAGATAAGAGGTGGAGCGACGCCATTGACGGATGGTTCAAAGGAGATGATCTCACTCCATTTCGGTGTCCGAACTGCCGCGAGTGCAGCCCTATAACGGAATGGAAGTTCGATCCGCCCTGGGCATTTGGAAATCTCGGATTCAACTTTTGGGACTGGCCGCCGCTGAAACGGAGTTTTATCGAACAGATTTCCAGCATTCTCGGCCACCGGGTCATTCTGGTCGCCGGTAAGATTTGAAAAGTACCCTCATGCGACATCAAGCAAAGCTTGAGGATTCCGCGCGGCGATCAGGAGCAAGGTGCGGGCGGCACCCGAAGGGGCGCGTCGCCCTTGTTCCCAATCCTGTAGAGTCCGCACGGATACGCCAAGCAACTCCGCAAAACGTGCTTGAGAAAGTCGGGTCTTTTCGCGGATTTTTGCCACATCGGGGACATTAATAACCCGGCCATACTCGCCGCGCTTAAGTTCCCGAAGTCCTTGCAGAATTTCCGCGCCAATATTGCGTGCCTTCTTAGCCATCTTCCACCTCTTTCCGAATCGCGCGAAGCACATGAGCCGGAATGTTGTCCGCAACATTTTTGGGATACATCGAGAGCATCCAAATGACCTTTTGATCCATCTTTGCGTAGTAAATCACGCGGTAGCCTCCACGCTTTCCGCGGCCAGGTGCTTGCCAGCGCAGCTTCCGTACTCCACCGGAGCCACGGATAAGGTCCCCGGCCTCGGGGCGTTCGATCAAGGCCGCTTGAAGTTTGCAATACGCATCGTCCGTGAGGTACTCCTGCACGAGACGAGTGAAGAGCTTCGTTTCAATAAAACTAACCACCGATGAATTATACGGCATTGCCGTATACGGTCAATAAGAAATAAGCCCAGCGGCCGCCTGGTCAGCCCCTTCTCTTGCTTCGTGGTTTGGCCTCTTGGTACGATTGCTGCCGAAGAGGAAAGCGCAGCGAACCACCGCGGGTGACCCATGGCGCTGGAACTAACCGACGACGTCGCAGACAAGCTGGATCAGCTCGGTCCGCCGAGCGCTGAATTCAAGATGGACCTGAGCCTCCTGGACATCGTAATCAACGGCGTGGCCCGCGTGCTGTTTGGCGGCGGCATGCTGACGGTCGGCGGCTGGATGCTATACGTCTTGCTTGCCGAGCAGCGCGGCGGCATGGTGATGATCTTGGCGCTCGCCTTCATCGTGGGTGGTACGGGAATCTTCCTTCACGGGCTGGGCAGCACGGTGCGCCTGTGGCGGCGACGTAACAGCAGAGTACTCGTTTTTCCGGGCGGGTTAGTGACGACCCACGGCAGCCGGGTGCATGTGGTGCGCTGGGATCGGGTGCGCGCGCTGGTGCAGGGAGCGACGCGGCGTGAGCTTTATCCCAGATCGCTGCGCGGCGCCGTGCGCGCGACCATCCGCCGCAGCCAAAACCCGGAAGGCAGGAGTTATCTCCTGATCCGCAAAGACGACTTCCGCCTGCGCTTTGGCAGCCGTTGGCCGGGAATCAAGGAATTGTGGGCCATCGTGCAGCGTGAAACGCTGAGAACTTTGCTGCCTGATTGTGTCGCGTCCTTGTCCGCGGACGAGAGCGTTTACTTTGGCACGCTACGCGCGGACCGCGAAGGCATCCACAAGGGCAGCGATTGCTTGCCCTGGGCCGGGATCAAGGAGATCAAGATCGATGAACTGGGCCAGCTCATCATTCGAGCGGCCGCCTACACCTGGCTGACCGACGCCGGCGCGGACTACCCCAACGTCCATGTGCTGCAGGCCCTGGCCGAGCACGGGCGCACCGGTACGCCTGCCCCGTTGGTCGATGCCAGTATGTTGCAAGACGTGGCCACCCATGTCCGGGTCGATGGCGCGGATCAAGGTGTTGGCTCCGCGCTCCCGCAAGGAATCGCCCCGCAGGTAATCGATGAAGTCTTCGAGACCGGCTATGTGCCGCCGGCGACTGACGCGAAGGGAGATGTCCAGAAATAGTTCATCGCAATTTCATGACAAATCTGCTAGAAAAGTCTGGTAATATCCTGCCCGGAAACTCGCCGCTCCGCAAATGAGGTAAACGTTGCCATGAAGCGATCGACTGCCGTCTGCTGCTTGCTTGCTGTGTGCTGCGCCGCTCTCTTCGCTGGTTCCGTCCTTGCCGACAACTGGCCCCAATGGCGTGGACCCGCCGACGATGGCGTATGCAAGGAAAGCAACATTCCGGCGGAGTGGAGCGCGACGAAGAACGCGACGAAGAACATCCTGTGGGCCCTTCCCATGCCAGGCATGGGCAGTTCCACGCCGGCGGTCTGGGGCAACCGTATCTTCCTTACCAGCGCGGACCACAACGACCTGGTCCTGCTGTGCGTCGGCACGGACGGCACAGAGCTTTGGAAACAGAAGCTGGGCACGGGGGATCGCAAGTTCATGCGCGGGGAGGGCAATTCGGCTTCTGCCTCGCCCTGCACCGACGGCACGCATGTTTATGCCTCGGACTCCAATGGCGACTTCGCTTGCTTCGACTTTGACGGCAAGGAAATCTGGCAGTTCAACGGCCAGGAGCGCTACGGTCAATTCCAGATCCAGCATGGCTTCCACATCACGCCCGTGCTTGAAGGAGACAAGCTGTACATGGCTTATCTCCATTCCGGCGGGCACTGGATCGTGGCCATCGACAAGGCCACCGGCAAGGATGTCTGGAAGGTCGAGCGCCAGGGCGACGCCCGCTTCGAGAACGAGCATTCCTATGCCTCGCCTTTCATCTGGCGCCATGGCAAGGATTCGTATCTGGTCGTCCACGGCAACGACTACACGACCGCGCACCGCCTCAGCGACGGCCAAGAGATCTGGCGGCTGGCCGACCTGAATCCACAGCCGAACCGGCAATATCACCCTACGCTTCGCTTTGTGGCCTCTCCGGTAGTGACCGCCGATCTCATCGTCGTGCCCACGGCGAAAAGAGGGCCGGTCGTCGCCATCAAGCCGGATGCGCACGGCGTGATCAAGGCCGGCAGTGAATACGAGCTGTGGCGTAAGCCGAAGGACACGCCCGATGTGCCGTCGCCGCTGGTGTACGACGGCCTGGTCTACCTGTGCGGCGAAGGGGGAGCGCTGACCTGTCTGGACGCGAAAACCGGCAAGGAACACTACACCCAGCGCGTGCACGGCAGCCGGCACCGCGCCTCGCCCGTCTACGCCGACGGCAAGATTTACCTCACCGCACGGGACGGCGTGGTGAGCGTGGTCAAGGCTGGACCGAAATATGAGCTGCTGGCCAGCAACCAAGTCGCGGATGAGATCACGGCTTCGCCGGCCATTTCTAACGGCCGGATCTATCTTCGCGGGTTCAAGAATCTGTATGCCATTAGGAGCGAAGTAAGGACCCCTCCGTAGGTCAGGATTCTATCCTGACCCGATCCGGTCAGGATCAGAATCCCGACCTACGGCGTTAACTACTTCTTCTCTTTACTGGTCTCAGCGGCGACTTTTGCCTTTAGTTCCTTGACCTTCGCCAGGGTCTTCTCCGGGTTGTTCTTGGCGTCCTTTTCACAACCCTTGCAGCAGAGAAATACCGGCTGCTCCTTGATCATGACCTTGTAAGGCACGCCCATTTCCCCAAGGCGATGATCATCATCAATTGCGCAAAAGCGCTGCGCGTCTGCCAACTTCCGATCTTCCGGACTGAGCTGGGCCAGGTTTTCCTTGATTTCCGCCTCTTCTTCGGCAGTCCGTGGAGGCTCCGCCGGTGCTTGCTTTGCTCCCTGAACAACGGCCGTCGGTTTGGTGGACTGAGCGACTGGCCTGGCGCCCTCGTTACATCCCAAAACAGCCAGCGAGGCGGCGATGATCGACATGCCTAGGTTTATTTGCATCTTCATTGGCAATGATCCTTCAAAAGAAAAGAGTGGCCTTGCTGGTGCGCCCGTCCACGGCGCACAGCTTGGTTTATTTCGGCGCTTTGTGGAAACTCGCCCAGCGATAGATTACAATAAGGTGCGTTCGCATACTAGCTCGGGGCGCTGCGTTGATTATTCCCACGTCATGGCGCAGGCCGAGAGGATAGTCGTGAAGCACGTATTGCTGCCGCCTTTGCTGATGGCCGCGCTCTTGCCCTGGCTGTTTGTCGGCAGTCAGACTTTCGTCGCCGCCGATGGAGCGTCGTCTGCCGCAAGCGCCCGCGACGTGCAGGACATCGTATTCCTGGCGGACAACCGGCCTGTCATCTTTCGCTTGCACATTCAAATCGGCGGCAAGCCGTTCCGCGACGCCTGGGACGATTTCATGGGCCGGCTTTTCAATTATCTCGATCTCGACGGCAACGGCGTCCTGAGCCAGGCGGAAATCGATCGGGCTCCCAAGCCGGCGGTCCTCCTTCAGCTCTTGCAAGGCAATTATCTCGACCCCAACGCTCCGAGCCGCCGGCGCGAGCCGATGCAGGAAGTGAGCCTGGTCGCCGACAAGGTCAAGCGCGCCGGCCTGGCCCGGTATTACCGGCAGTCGCTTTCCGGCGCCAAGCCGTTGCTGGCCTTTATCCGCGACCGCAGCAAGCAATCCGACGCTCTGACCTCCGCCCTGTTTCGGCATCTCGATCGCAACAAGGACGGCAAACTATCGCGCGACGAGCTGCTGGCAGCCGCGGCCTCCTTGCGCAAACTCGACCTCAACGACGACGAGGTTATCGATCGCGAGGAAATTGTGCCGACGCAAAACGCCGACACTCCCGGCATGATGGCCGCCCGCGATAGAGTGGAACTGCTCACCGACGAGGCGCCCTTCCTGCTGCCCTCGGAAGACGACACGCCCACGCGACTGGCCTACGCCTTGCTCATGCGTTACGACAAGGACAAAAACCAGAAACTTAGCCATGCGGAGATCGCACTCGACAAGCAGGTCTTCGATCAGCTCGATGATGATCACGACGGCGAGCTCGATCTTAAAGAGTTGGGGAAGTGGCTGCGCGCGCAAGCGCCTGACCTGGAAGTAATCGTGCAGCTGGGCGGCTATTTGCCAAGTCCCGGCTATTTGTACCTGCACGATCCGCTCGGCCCGCTTGTTTCCGGAACCCGGCGCATCCAGAGCGGTTCACTGGCAGCTAATTTTGCCAACGTATCGATTGACCTGGGAACCGGAGCCGGCTCGGTGGCCGGCTTTCAATCGTTGAGGCCGTTTATTCTCGAACAATTCAAGACTGCGGATGTGACGAAGCGCGGCTACCTCGACCAAACTCAGGGAGAGCAAAACCCGATTCTACAGCCGTTGTTCTTCTCCGCCGACCGCAACGGCGACGGCAAGTTGTACGAAAAGGAACTGGCCGCGTATCTCGATCTGCTGGACGATGCCGTGCACAGTTGCACGGTGCTGATGATCACCAATCACGGCAAAAGTTTGTTCGAAATCCTGAATGTTTATCACGACGGCCGGCTGCGGCAAAGCGAGCTGAACGCGGCCTGGCCGATGCTGTCGCCCTGGGCCAAGGGGCCGGAGGGCATGCTGCTGCGCGAGGATATCCCGCACCAATTTGACCTGCTCTTAACGCAGGGTCAGCCGGGCGGCTTCCCCGGGGCCGGCGCCGCGCCGGACGGCACGAGCGCCGGGGCTGACCGTAGAACGGCGCCGCCCACGCGCGGCCCGGTCTGGTTTCGCAAGATGGACCGTAACGGCGACGGCGTCGTGACGCGCCGGGAGTTTCTAGGCACCAAGGAAGACTTTCAGCGCATCGACAGCAACGGCGACGGCGTCATCACTCCCGAAGAGGCTGACCGCGCCGACGCGTTGTTCCGCAAGGCGAATGCGGAGCCGCGGAAACCATAAAAGAACCCTTGTGTCTGAGTTTGTCGCCTTTCGCTCCGCGAAAGCACGTCCTTTCGCGGAGCGAAAGGCGACAATACGAGACACTACCGCAGGAACAAACGATGAGCCCTCACCATGCCGCGCACGGCCGCGGAGTGTCCATCAATCCGCCCAACCGCTTTGAGCGCTTGCGCTATGAGGCCGAGCTGGAAGACGAAGTTCAGGATCAGCCCGGCCCCAGGACGCAGTTTCTCAAAGACACGTCGCGCTCCATCATCGCCACGAACGACAGCCCGGACGTGGGTTTCAGCGCCAGCATCAATCCCTATCGCGGCTGCGAGCACGGCTGCGCCTATTGCTACGCCAGGCCCACCCATGAGTATCTCGGCTTTTCCGCCGGTCTGGATTTCGAGAGCAAAATCCTGGTGAAGGAAGACGCGCCCGCATTGCTGCGCCGCGAGCTGGCGGCGCCCCGATGGCAGCCGAAAGTGCTCGGCATCAGTGGAGTGACGGATCCTTACCAGCCCGTCGAGCGCCGCTTGCAACTGACCAGGCGTTGCCTGGAAGTGCTGGCCGAGGTCCGCAATCCGGCCGCCATCATTACCAAGAACCACCTCGTCACACGCGACCTTGATGTGCTGGCTGAGTTGGCGCGCCATCACGCCGTGGTCGTTTTTCTTTCCGTGACCACGCTCGACGGCGAACTGGGACGCACGCTTGAGCCGCGCGCCTCCCAGCCGAGCGGGCGGCTGGCGGCCATCGAGGAATTGTCTCGCGCCGGCGTCCCGGTAGGCGTTATGGTAGCGCCGATTATCCCCGGACTGACCGATCACGAGATGCCGGCGATTCTCGCCGCGGCGGCGGAGGCCGGCGCCCGTTTCGCTGGCTACACCATGCTGCGTCTGCCTCTGGCGGTCGCTCCCATCTTCGAACAATGGCTTTCCCAAAACGTCCCTGAAAAAAAGGACAAGGTCCTGGCCCGGCTGCGAGAGATGCGCAGCGGCAAGTTGAATGATCCGCGGTTTGGCGCACGCATGCGCGGCGAAGGCTTGCTGGCGGAGACCATCAAGGACCTCTTCGCCATGGCGCGCAAACGCGCCGGTATCGGCGCGCGCGACCTCAACCTCTCCACAGCGGCATTTCGCCGGCCAGGCCAGGCGCAAGGACTGCTTTTTGATTGTTAAGCGAATTCGATCATTTTCAAGTTGCAAAGAAGTTGCCCTGCGCCTAAACTTACCAGTGACTCTCCGCCTTCACTGTGTGGCAAACCAGTCGCCGGTGAATGGTGAAACGCCCCCCAATACTTCGGTGGATGAAGAGGACCTCGCTCCGGCGGGCGGAATGTCGTTCATGCCGGCCGTTGCAGAGCGTGGCACAAGACTGCCTGGAAAGCAGCCGAGCGTGCCTCTTCCTGGCCCAAGAACGGGATGGGGACATCCCGAATTGGCCAAGGAGAAGCGGCTGCTCCACAGGTAGGCTTCGCACGGGTACCCCTGCACATTCCCTGCGAAGAGTTGCGCCCTGAGGAATGAGGCCAACTGACATGAAGCTGAGTCTGGTCGTTCTGACGCCCGGCAAGTCCGAAGGCAAAGAAATCCCCATCACGATTCCCCAGTTCACGATTGGCCGTGATCCCAAGTGCAACTTGCGGCCGGCAAGCTCGATCATCAGCAAGAAGCACTGTGCCGTGTTCCTGCGCGGCGGCAAGGTCTATGTGAAGGACTTCGACAGCACCAACGGCACTTTTGTCAACGACGAGCGCGTCTCCGGGGAACGCGAGCTGCACCACCAGGATAAGCTGACGATAGGCCCGCTGTTCTTTGGCGTGCGCTTCGAAACCACGACGCCGGTTGATCGACCGACGCCGGTGCCGCCCACCAAGGCGGGCGCCAAGTCCGACGACGAAGAGGCGGCCGCCATGCTGCTGGCCCTGGGCGACAGCGAGACGCCTTCGGGCGGCAGCTCCATTCTGGACAACCAGGGTGTGCCCTCCGGCAGCACCGTTATGGAAATGGCGCCTGTGTCCGGGCCGGAAAACCAGGAAGCCGACAAGGCCACCGGGGGCGCCGTTAGGATGGAAAAAGCCAACAAGTCTGAGGCCGATACCTCGGCCGCGGCCAAGGCTCTTCTCGACAAATACATTCGGCGGCCGCGTACGTAAGGAATCGTCGTCTTTCGCTCCGCGAAAGAACATCCTTTCGCGGAGCGAAAGGCGACACTTATCAATTGCGTGCAGTAGGCAAACAGGCCAGGCGGATTGCCTGGCCTTTTCTTTTGCGCTCCCATTCATCAGGCACGAGCTGGCCGCGCTGTGTACAATCCATGAGGTGCATTGTTCTCCAGCATAGGCCGTCCATGCCGATTATTAAGGCCGTCAACCTCACCAAGACCTATCGCGTAAGCCAGAAGCAAGAAGGCTTCCTCGGCGCGCTGCGCGGACTCTACCGCCGCGAATACAAGGAGGTGCGCGCCGTTGACGATGTAAGCTTTACCATTGAGCCTGGCGAAATGGTCGCCTTCCTGGGTCCGAACGGCGCCGGCAAGACGACCACGCTCAAGATGTTATCGGGGCTGATCTATCCAACCAGCGGCACGGCCAAGGTGCTCGACTTCGTTCCCTGGCAACGCGCCGATGCTTTTCGCCGCCTTTTCGCCCTGGTCATGGGGCAGAAGAACCAGCTCTGGTGGGACCTGCCCGCGTCCGACAGCTTCCAGTTGCATCGTGAGATTTATTCCCTTGATGCAGCCGAGTTTCAACAGACGCTCGACGACTTGATGGAACTGTTCAAGGTCAAGCAGCTCGTGCGCCAGCCGGTGCGCGAACTGTCGCTCGGCGAACGCATGAAAATGGAGCTGATCGCAGCCCTGCTGCACCGGCCGCGGCTGCTGCTGCTGGACGAGCCGACCATCGGGCTCGATGTCATGGCCCAGGCGACCATTCAGAAATGCTTGAAGGAGTACAACGCGACGCGCGGCGTGACCATGCTGCTGACCAGCCATTACATGCGCGACGTCGAAGCCCTGTGCGCGCGTGTGCTGGTCATCAGCCACGGCAAGGTAATCTACGATGGACCGCTGGCGAAAATTACGGACATGTTCGGCCAGTCGAAGCTCGTCAAGCTTCACTTTGACGGCGACGGCGTGCCGGACAACCTGGAGCGGTTCGGGGAAATCTGCAGCCGGGAAGGACCCGTCGTGGATCTGAAGGTGGAGCGCACGCGCGTGGGCGAGGTGCTGGGCGTCATTCTCGAGCGCCATACCGTCATCGACATGAGCGTGCAGGACCCGCCGCTCGACCAGATCATCGCCCGCGTTTTCGAGGAGGCGGGAGCTCGCCATGAAGCCAATCAGTCAGCCGGCTGAGGTCGCCTTCGCCGAGCCGAGCGCATCTGCCAACGGCGCCGCCACACCGCCGCCGGGGAGTGCCCGCTTCAGCAACGGCTTACGCAAGTACGGCAAAATCTTCCGCATCTCCCTGGTGGAACGCACGACGTACCGCAGCGATTTTTTTCTCTCCACGCTGCTCCGCTTCCTACCCATGATCACGACCATTCTTCTCTGGGAGGCGATTTACGCCGGCGCCGGCTCGAACGGGGAGCCGCTGCAACTCGCCGGCTTCAGCCTCAACCAGATGATCGCTTACCTGCTGCTGGTGCATATCAGCCGCATGTTCTCCAGCATGCCGGGCCTGGCGGCGGGAATCGCCCGCGATATCCGCGAGGGCACGCTCAAGAAATACCTGTTGCAGCCCATCGACATGATTGCCTACCTGGTGTCCTACCGGGCGGCCCACAAGGCGGCGTACATCATGACGTCTGCTCTTCCTTATGCGCTGTTGTTCTTCTTGTGCCGCTCGTATTTCGACAAGTTCCCCGATTTCCTGACGCTGCTGGCCTTCCTGCTGTCCTTGCTGCTGGCCTTTGCCGTCGGTTTCTTCTTCGAGGCCACGATTGGCATGATCGGCTTCTGGTTCCTGGAGGTGACGTCGTTCCTCTACATCGTGAACGGCATCAGTTACTTTGTTTCCGGCCAGATGTTTCCGCTCGATCTGCTGCCCCCCTTCTGGGTCTGGCTGCTCAAGAGCTTGCCCTTTCAGTACATGGCGTACTTCCCGGCGGCGGTTTTTGTCGGCAAGATCAAGGGCAGCGAACTGGTTTACGGGCTGATCGGTGAATTGGTCTGGGCTGTGATTTTCATCATGCTGGCACGCTGGCTGTACCGGCGCGGACTGCGACGGTATAGCGCGTACGGTGGTTGAATGGAAGGTCATTGGTCATTAGTCATTGGTCATTCGCGAATGACCAATGACTAATGACGAGTGACCAATGACGGGAATACGCAATGCAGGCTCTATCCCGCTATTTCCGGGTATACGTCGCACTGGCGCGCTACGGCCTGGCGCGCGAACTGGCTTTCCGGGGCAATTTCCTCCTCAAGCTTTTCGTCGAGGTCCTGTGGCTGGCGATCGTGCTGGCGTTTTATGAGACGATCTTCACCAAGACCTCCGTGGTCGCCACCTGGACGAGAACGGAATACATGTTCTTCGTCGGTTGCTATTTCACGCTGCTCGCCCTGATCGAAGGCTTATTTCTGTCGAATTGCAGCGAATTCGCCGAGCTGGTCCGCACCGGCGATCTGGACTTTTACCTGCTCAAGCCGATTGACGAGCAATTCCTGGTTACCTGTCGAGATATCGACTGGTCGTGCGCCGGCAACGTGGGCATGGGCATGGTGGTCATGGTGGCGGCCCTGCTGCAATTGCAGTGGCGGTTTCACCTGGGGCTGGCCCTGGCGTTTGCCGCGCTCTTTCTCTGCGGCCTGGCCATTGCCTATAGCTTGCTGGTCTCGCTGATGTCCGTGTCGGTCTGGATGAAGCGCAATCAGAGCCTTTACGAGCTGTGGTGGCTCTTTACCAGCCTGGCCCGTTACCCGAAGGAGATCTTTGCCGGCCGCTTTGCGGGGCCGCTGGGCCGCTTTTTCACCTGGGTCATTCCGGTGCTGGTCGTGGTCAATGTTCCGGCCGGCGTGATGATTCGCAAGCTCGAAGATCCGCTGCTGGTCGCCTTCACCGTCCCCGTCGCGGGAATCATGCTCGTCGGCAGCCGCTGGTTTTTCCGTTTCGCTCTCCGGCGCTATCGCAGCGCCAGCTCTTGAGAAAGTGCAGCGAGCCAGCTCATTTCCAGGCTGTGGGTTTCTGCAAAACACGCACGCGCGGCGTCTCGTCCGCGGTAATCTTCGCCTGTAACAGGTGCTTCATCTTCGCTTTCATGGCCGGCGGCATGCGTGCCTCCATCATTTCCGCCATTTCCTTCTGTGTCTTGCTCTTTTGTGCCGTGGCCTGGGGATCGTCGCTGCCCATTTCCTTGATGTAAGCGTCAACGACGGCGTCGAGCACGGCCACCAGCTCCGGCGCATTGCTGCCGCGGATGGACAGCTCCACCATGGTGAGCGTGGGCCCAAGATCGACATGCAAATTGCTCTCTAGCCATTCCAGCGGGTTGTCTTGTCGCCGCACCGTTTCCAGTTCGGCCACCTGGGGCTGATGCAAGGCGTGGCCCAGCACCTGCCAGGATTTTATCTGCGTGACACGCTTTTGCCTGATGAAGTCGCGATTGCCTTCGTCGCCGTTGTCCAGGCGCACATCCAGGACCGCATAGACAAAAGCGCCGCGATTGAGCTGGTACCAGGCAAAAAAGCCGCCCACCAGAACAATGGCGACAGCCGCCACGCTCAGCAGCAGAGTTCTCCGGCTTCTCCGTGCCGACTGGACCCCTGGCGCTGCTTCGGCCGGCCCTGCAGTCAAATCGGAAGTTTCACCTGGTGGTTGAGACACGATGCGCACCTTGTTAGAGGAAAACTTGTTTTCCGCCATCATAAACAATCTCTTATCGAGAGGGAAAGCTGTTTTTTCAAGCGCTCGTGTCTTCCACCATGCCGCCAAGGGTGCGCAGAATAGCGCGAACCGGACTGGCATCGAAACCGACAAGCTTGAGCGGCAGGGCGATCAGCTCATACAGACCACCCGGCACCTTGCGCAAGATCAGCCCTTCGAGGATCGCCATATCATGTTGCAAGAACGTCTTGTGCGCAGGCAAGTCACGCGACGTGAACGGATCGACGCTTGGCGTATCGATGCCGATCAGAATCACGCCGGCCTGATGCATGTGCTCGACCAGCTCCGGACTCAGAGACGCAAAGTCCTCGTTAAATTGTTCCGGATCAGGATAGGTGCCGGTCGCCAGAAGAACCCGGGGCGCGGCGATGGGTGTCGTGATGTCTGCTGGCATTAGGCGGCCCCCCCGTTGGCCGGCGATGTGCATGACCTGACAGACGCCCAGATAGTACTCCAGAGCGCGCTCGTGGATGGCCGGCGCGCGGGCGCCGTAGTGACTCGGCGCATCCGCATGGGCGCCGAGATGGACCGTGGCCCGCAGCGCCGACAGCGTCAAATTATCGCCGCGCTGCATATCGCACAGCACCTCGCGCGAAGCGGGAATATCCCCCGGCCAGACCTTCAGGCGCTCGCCAATGCTCGGTGAGATATCGTAAATCATCGCCGTGTGCCTGGTAGGCAAGGCAGGTTCAAAACCTGCCCTACGAAGCAATCAGTGCGTCAGTTTCTCCCAGATCTCGGCGAAGCGCCACACCTCGTGAAAGGTATTGTAAAACGGCACCGGCGCCACGCGAATGAGGTTGGGCTCGCGGAAATCGCCGCTGACGCCGTGCTCAGCCAGAGCCGTCAGCAGTTCGCGCGGCCGGTCGCGCACGAGGATCGATAACTGACAGCCGCGGGCTTCTGGATCGCGGGGCGTGATGATCTCATAGCGACTGCCGGCTTGCTGGTCGAGCAGGTAATACAGGTAACTGGTCAGGCATGCCGATTTGGCGCGTAAAGCTGTCATGCCGGCCTGGTCGTAGAGCGCGAGTGACGCCCGCAGAGGCACGAGCGCCAGGATCGGCGGATTGCTCACTTGCCAACCGGCCGCTCCCGGCTGCGCGCGAAAGTGCGGCTCCAGTTGCATGCGGAAGCGCGTGTGCGGATCGTTTCCCCACCAGCCCGCGAGACGCGGCAGATCGACGCGGCTACCGTGCTGTTCATGCACAAAGCAACCCGCGACCGACCCGGGGCCGCTATTCAGGTATTTGTAAGTGCACCACACGGCGAAATCGATGTTCCAGTCATGCAACTGCAGCGGCACATTGCCGGCCGCGTGCGCGAGGTCGAAGCCGACGACACATCCCTGCCGTTTGGCCGCGGTCGTGATGCGCTCGATATCGAAACGCTGGCCGGTCAAGAAATGGACGCCGCTCCACAGCACCAACGCGATCTCCTGGCCGCGCCTTTCCAGGAGGATTTCGACATCCTCATGGCGCAGGGTGTGCTCGCCGGAACGCGGCCCGAGAGTCAGCAGCCCGTCGTCAGGATCTATCCCGCAACGTTGTAATTGCGCTTGCACCGCATATAGATCGCTGGGAAAAGGCGGCTCATCCATGAGGATGCGGTAACGGTTGCCGCTCGGACGATAGAAAGTCTCCATCATGAGATGCAGATTGATGGTCAACCCGTTCATGTGGATGACTTCACCCGGTGCCGCGCCGACCAGCCGCGCCGCCGGTTCACTCAGAAGGTCCTGATAGGTGTACCAGGGAGTGGCGCCTTGGAAATGCCCTTCGACACCAAGCAGCGCCCAGTTCTTTAGTTCCTGCTCGATAAGCCGAGTCACGGTTCTCGGCTGCAGGCCCAAGGAGTGACTGCAAAAATAAATAGTTTCTTGGCTGGCCGACAGCTCCGGGAGGAAAAACGAGTAGCGGTGCTCCGCCAGGGGATCCGCAGCATCCAGCCGCCGAGCAAAGGATTCTTCCCGTTGAAAAGTGTGGGGATACGGGTTGGCGGCAGTCAAACCCATTGAATTACTCGAATTGATGCTTCGTCATTCCGGCATGAGGAAGGCTGCTTACTTCTTCTGCGCAATCCGCGGCAGCGCCCTCATCACCTCCGTGATCCTGTCGTCGCTCAGCTCGCCTTTGCGGAAAGCGAAATTGGCGACGACCTTCTCCTTTACAAACAGAAGCACGGTCACGTCGGCGGCGCGGGCCAGGTGATAGCTCGGCGGGCCGTTCTCGTCCTCGAATGTGCCGAGCGGCAAACTGCTGATCGCATGCTTCTGGCCCCACTGCACAATCCTGGCATCCAGGCTGAGCTGGTCGCTGTTGAGGAACGTCACCCAGCCGCGCAGGTCGGCTTTCTTGTGCTCGATGAGCGCCTTATCAAGCTTATGAGCCAGTTTGCCCAGCGGTTCGCTCGGCTCGCGGGCAAAGACGATCGCGGCAGGGCGCTCGCCCGTTTCGCAAATGTAGCAGTGTGAGACGCCACGGTTTGGCCCGGTGGAGAGCACGAAGGCGTACGGCATCGGCCGCGAACCCGGTTGCAGTCCGGACTGGCAAGGCTCCGCGCCGCGAACGACGGCATCGCCGCCGAGCGCACCCAACGAGCAGAAAATGACGAGTTTGCTCCACACCAGCCCGAAGCGCGAGCGAGGGTTGATGCCCGCGCTTTCATTCCGGATTGTTGCGGGACTCCCTTGAAACGAATCTCTGAATTGCATTAACTTCATGACTATCTCGTTGGCAGGCCGATCTTTTCCGCGCTCTGTGCCGTCTGCGCGGGTGCCGTGGTATGTGTCTCTTTCATGGAAGTAAGCTCCACAGCGTAATTCTGCGGAGCGGCGCGACGCCAGCAGCGATGGGCGATCTCCGCATAGCGCTCCGCTTCATCAGCCCGGCCGCGCCGGTCGCAAAGGACTTGCATGCCCAGGGCAGCGCGGACGCTGCCCGGGTCGTGGGCCAACGCTTCCAGAAACGCCACCTCGGCAACCTCCGCGCGATTGCCTTGCAAGGCGGCAATGCCCCAGGCCTCCATGAAGTATGCGCCGTTGCCCCAGGCATGATGGGAGTAATCACTCTTGGAGCGGTCCACCGCCCTGGCCAGCAGTTTCAACCCCGAATCCAGCGAGCCCTGCCGGCACAGCAGCGTTCCTTGCGTCTCCCAAAGACGGTCCTCCAGCGTCTTGTCGTTCTTGCGATCCTGGTAGGCCTGGCGCAGCACCTCGACCTCCGGCTTCGCCCGCGCCGCGTCCCCCTGCCGGAGATAGACCAGGGCCGTCATGTAGCTGGCGGTCAGTTTATCGGTCTTCCGCGTCTGCTCGGCGATCTTGAGCGCCTCCGGCCAATCGCGCTCGGCCAGCGCCAGCCGGAACCAGGCGGGCCAGATAAACAGCTTGTCGCGCTGCATTTCATCCTTGACGGCGTGCGCTTCCTTGAAGCGGCCGTCGTGGATGAGGGAAATCGTCAATATCTCCAGGTGGTGGGCAAACTGCTGATCTTCCGACGGTTTGACATTCATCTGCTTGTGATAGGCGCGTTCCAATTCGATCGCGTGCGCCGAGCGGTCGCTGGTCTTGTCCCAGCGGCCCAGGCGCGTGGCGAGGTGGGCCTGCATGTGGAACGGATGCGGTATGCCGGGGGAAGACTTGATGTAATTCTCGGCATGGAGCCAGCCCAGCGCCGGCCGGCGATAGTTTTCGTAGAAATGCAGCAGTTCGTGGTTGGCGCCCGGGTGCAGCCCATTGACGCGCAATAACGCCTTGTAAAAGGGCACCGCGGAGAGCTGCCCGCCGAACAAGCCGGCGCCGCCGGCAAGCTGGGCGCGGTAATACCAGCCCTCCTCGTCATCGTCATAGAGAGCCAGCAGCTTATCGATGGTTTCAATGGCCGCCTTCTTGCGCGCCTCCTGGCCGCCCACGCCGGGCGCCATGCCCTTTTCTTGCAGCCGCGCCTGAATGAGCAGCCGTTCCCGGTCGCCGGCCTGGTCCTTCAGCTCATCCGCCTTCTTGAGCGCCTGGCCATGGTTGCTCTTTCCCCACCGCTCCAGGGCCCGGCTCAGGCCCCACCAGGCCATGGGACAGCGCGGATCGTGCCGCGCCGCCGTCTCGAACGAGCGTGCCGCCTCCATCCAGACGTAGGAGTAGAAGTAGCCGAGACCCTGATCGAAATAAGCCTGGCACTCGGGCGACGCGGTGCTGATGGGGTAATGCAGCACGCAGAGGTTGGGGATGATTTTTGCCGGCGCCAGTTTGGTGAACGGCATCCTGTCTTCCGCCGGCTTTTTGACGGCCGGCAGCGGGTCGAGCGCGGGACCGGCCAGGCCGAGCAGCACGGCGGGAAGGAAAGCGGTGAGGATCATGCGGAAGGTCCTCGGCGGGGTGGGTTTCGTGCCAGGTTCTATTGTGGGGCGCGGGGCACGAGATTGCTAGATGAAAAGCGGCTCACAGCAATTCTTCCGGCGGGCCGCTCATCACTTGCCGCACCTCGATGGGCATGCTCCCCTGCGTCCCTGCAGGCGCCGGCGCCGCCGAAGCCCGCGCGGCGATCTTGTAAGCCTCCTCGGGGCTGTCCACCTCAACGATCCAGTATCCGGCGAGAAACTCCTTGGTTTCCGCGAACGGTCCATCCGAAATAATAGGCTTGCCGTCGCGTCCCGCGCGAACGATCTTGGCCTGGTCGGGGAACGCCAGGCCCTCGGCGGCGACCAACGCGCCCGCATCCTTGAGTTCCTTGTTGAAAGCATGCATGAAGGCGATATGCGCCTGGAGGTCCTGCTTCGACCACTTGACGAACCAGTCAAAATTGGCCTTCGTGCCCGACATCATCAGCATGTACTTCATGGCTTTTGCTCCTTTCGATTCGAGAACGGGGTGCGTGCGTTTTCATAATGTAGTCGGATCAGATCCAGGGTTCTCGACATCCCTCGAGTTTTTTTTGCGGCTGCTGCCTTTCCCGAGACAAACCTCGCCAAGTAACACCGCCAGGGAAGTGTGGTTTGCCAGTTTGCCAAGTTGGTGGCCACCCGTGGCAAACATGTTTGCGGTCCGAACTAACTACTGGCGCCTAGAGTTACGAATTCATGAGAGGCAAGTTTGCCACTTTGCCACGGGTCACGGCCCCCCCCTGTTCCCGTTCCGCAGAATTCTGCGCAACGGGAAGACGCGTTTGTCGTTGTCCGCCCGCCAACCGACTTGGCGACCTATGGCGGACTACGAAAAAGTTGCCGAATTCTTGCCGCAACCTTCGAAATCCTGTTGACGGTAAGCGCGCTTTGTGCATCGACAGTACCAAGGTGGCCAAGTGGCCGTCTTGGCTTCGTCACCCCGTCTCGCCGGACACCGTACTGTCCTGGCGGACTAAGATCCGCCCGCCCGACCAGGAAAAGACCTATTTGACCGCTGGTAAGGCGCATTTTATGCTTGAGCATGTCTCCGCGCGCTGCCCTTCTTCAAAAACTCACCTGTGAGACGGCGATCAGCTTACGCAGGAATGCAGAATACTCGTCCTTCATGGGCAACTCCAGGTCGCGGCGAATGCGCCGTCTCCTGGCAAGCACCTCTCCTGTCACCGGGTTCTCCGCCGGGCGATCATACTCCTCCCAGTAGAGCCCAATGCCGCGCTTTTGCCACAACGGCAGATCGTTGAAGTTGACCCCGTGTTGGAACAACAACTCGTTCTTCAGGGCGACGGACATGCCCTTGAGGGCTGCCGTGGCTTCGCCGACGCCCTTGCCCTGTTTCCGCAGAAGCCAGTAAGCGTGAGCGTTCAGGGCGTTGCGGTGGGCGTCCTCGTTGCGCCAGCGAAAGTAATCGACGAGCAGCTCGAGAGACGGCAACTGGGACAGCCGGCAATCAAATGACGCCACGGCCCCCAGCAGCAACGAGAACTTCGCGCTGGCTTCCCCGGCGAGAATCGAAATCAGCTTGCGGAGCTTCCGGCCGAAGCTGTTCTCTTCCAGGCCGAAAAGGAGAGAGATCTCGTCGCTCTCCGTGTAGCCGTAGACTATGTTGAACCCGCAGCCGCTCATCAGGTGCTCGGCGGTCTCGACCATGAGGTCGCGGAAGCGCGGGTCAAACGGGGCCTCGAACTGCTGCACCTCCTTGGTCAAGCGTGTGAAGCTGCGCCCGTCGAGCCGCGCGACCATGTACAGACCGGGGAGCACGCACAGGTCATGCGCGGTCTCGAAGACCCGCATCGTCTCGTCCAGGTCGTCAAACTTCATCTTGCCACTCCTCGACGACAAATCGATTCGCTTCATCGATCCTGACGTAGAACAGCTCTTCGAAGCCTTCCTCCCGGCTGGGGAGTTCCATTCTGGCCGACGTTCCGAGGATACCCTGCACCGGAATCCGCTCCTCGGCGGGACGTTGCTCGTTGCGGCGCTTGCAGTCCTCGACGCGAGACTGGAAGTAATAGCCGATCACCCGGAAGCCCGCGCGCCTGGCGGCTTCGATGTACACCTGCCGCTCCGCGCGCGTGGCGTTGGTGTTGTCCACCACGAACGGCTGGCGAGTCTCGATGCACGCTTGCAGGAAACGGTTCTCGCGGTGCCGGGTCTTGAGCATGTCGAGGTTAATGCGCAGGTGCGTGGCAAAGAAGCGTTCGCGATAGAACGTCGATTTGCCTGCTCCCTGCAAGCCCACGAAGATCACAGCTTGCACAATTCACCTCGTTCGGCATGGGCGGCGGCTTGCGGTGAGTCCTGTTCTTATTTGTGGACGACACGCGGCCGAATTCCGTGGTTCACCCTTGCGAATGATGAATATGCTTTCCGCTTACAGGAATGTACCCGACTTGCCCACGTGCGTCGCGAGCAGCCTTGGGTAGATATGCCAGTCTTCCAGCTTGTAGTAGGGCTGTGCGCTGGCGCTAATGTTCAGGGTATCGCCAACCAAGGTTTGCAGTTCCTCAACCGGCACAGGCGGAACGAAAACACGAATTGAACTCGGCGACAACTCGACATACGCTTCGTATTGCGTTTCCTGCCCGAGGACCGTCCTGTTCTTCGTGGCGTCTCGGACGTATTGAGATACCACGGCTTCGCCGATGATCACGCGTCCGTAGCGGAAGAGGACAATCGACCCGAGCGGCAACTCGGCGATCGATGACGATGACCGGATCAGGTATCGGCCACCGCGAGCCTTGAGGGAAGTCAACAGCCACGTCGTCAGCATGTCAAGAGAAGGAAACTCCTCCTTGCTGTGTGGAAAAATCCGGATATGTGGCGCGGTCATTGTTGGTCTCCGATAAACAATTACTAACGTGATCCCAGCGTCAAACTGTTCACCATGCAAGGGCCTTTTCGTGATCGTTGGCCGCATATTATCGCCATCTACCTGGATAAGGACAATCGGCCATTGCCAGCTGTTCGGCTCATTCCATCCAGTCGTCAAACAAAACCAGCTGCTCGGGATCAGGTCGCGGCAACATCACACGCGCCCCGTGGCGAATGGGATGCACCAGCGTATGCCCGGCCATTCGTTGGAAAACGTCCTCGCGCCTCAGCCGGCTTACCACCCAGCGTTCAACCCACCACCGGCACATGCACTCGGTAACGCTCCTTGCGTCCTTCTCCGCCAGAATGTACTTGGGCCGTGTCTCCCGCCCCATGAGATAAGTCCGCATGTTGTGGGCCAGGGCCGCTCCGTACACGATACGCGGCCGGCCGTGGCGCAGCAGTTCGTCCGCATCGAGCCCGAGTTCCGCCAGCCCGTCGCGCAATTTCCGCAGCCGCGGATTCACTCCCTCGCCGAACACGCTGTTCACCTGCTGGCCACGCTCCGAGTGCCGCAGCAGCCGCGTCAAGGCCTCCACCGTCTTTTTCGAGAATTGCGACGTGCCCAGGCCAAGCGTTCGGCCAAGAAATTCATACCGAATGCAATCCATCCGATCAGGCGTCCGCTTCTGTCTGCCCGTCCGTCCGGCAGACGGGCCTGTTGTGCCAACCGTGGCCTCCGCGGGCGCACAGGGAAAGCAAATACGGTCATATTGGCACGGCCGTTGGCCGTAGAGGGAAGTGGTGCCGATGAGCACCAGCTGGGCCGGCCGCGCAACCGCACACCCGGCAATAGACGACGCGATGATGCTTGGCACCTTCCCATAACGCCGCCGGTACTCGGCGATCACTTCCTGGCTGCTCATGAGCAGGGCCACCAGTTTACCGCCCAAGACCTCGTTATACGGCGGCACTGCCCCGCATACAGTCAGGTCTGCCATGGCGTTGCCGACACGATCGGCTTTCGCTTTCCGCAGAACGCGTGCGATTGCATCACGCCCTTCGCCGCTCTCCGCGAGTTTCACCAGGCCGGCCTTGGTCGGCTTCTTTCCGAAAAACCGCGCCAAGGTCATGCGCACGCGCAACATCTGCGCCAGTTCCAGCGCCCGCTTGCTCCGAAACAGCGGCGTGCGTGCCTCGGCGATCCAATCTTCTTCGCTATATTCCAGGGGCAGCTTGGTCTTCTTGTAATGCTTTGATTCCATGCTGTCATGGTGCTGCTTGCGCTGCTGCCGGGCCTCGTCGATCAGTCGTCCCAGAAGCTCGAAATCCGGCCGCCGCAAGTCCTGCGCGCGCAGAACTTCGTCCTCGAAGAGATCGACCTTGTAGATTTGATCGATCGCGTCATCAGCGATCCGGCGCAGCCAATTCGCGAAGCTGATTGTTGGCTGTTCCCGGACTTCTGTCAGACATTGGCCTAACGTCCAGCCAATCCATTCGTCGCGAGCGGTAATGGCGACCGCGGCACTGCTCAACGCCGCGAGCCCGATGACCGGATGGCACGGCGCTGCCGCGTCGCGAATCAGGACCATCATGGTTCGTCCGGGAATCGACTTATAAGCACTTGTCCAGGTATGGCGAAAATAACGCCAAATCTCGATCAAGCGAAAGCCTGTGTGCAAGCATCTTGTTTCTTCGTCAACGAATTGCAGGTACGGCTGGACGATCTCAGCCGCAATCTGCGCTGCCTCTTCATCCCGCCTAGCCGCCTTGACACGCTCCAGCTTTTTCGCAAGCTCGCGCCCATCGCGCATGAGAGAGAAGATGGAGACAAACCCTCCGTTGAAATGCCTTCTTGACTCCATCTCTTTGATGAACTGAACCGTCGCTGGTTCCCTGAGTTGAGCGTCGCGCTCAGCGAGTTGCTGGATGCGGATTTGATCGCGACTACTCGAGTCATCTGGAGCGCTGTTTTCCGCGTCGGGCCGGGCAATTTTTACTCGCGACGAGCCGGCATAAATGCCCCACCCCTGCTTGGCCAAATCCGCCAACAAATGAATCGCTGCACCAAGCCTTTGTCGGTCCTGGGACTGGCATTTGATTCGCTTTGCCAACGCGACGCGCCGCCAATGCTCGATCGTCTGGTTTCTTTGCTGGTAATTGGGAGTGCTGGACAGATTGGTTAGCTTACGCGTTAGCTTGCACAGAAGGGCATTGGCGCTGTTCCCTTTGGCGAATACTGGCCCAAATGCTTGCCAACGGGGGTTACCCATGTGCGTGTGTTACTTGCTCAAGAACGTGGCAAGATTGTCACTCCAGGTCTTGCGAAACTCCTGCATGGCGTCACGTTGACTATTTTTCGCCGCGCCTGCCTCCGCCCGTGCCGCCGAAAGCAGCAACAGATCCATCTGGCCGCGAAGGGCCTGGCCCTCTTTGCTGTCGTCATCCAGAAGCGGTTTGTAGAGTTTCCGATAGAACGGGTGTTCGGGGTTCAAGATCAACACGAACAGACCGTCCTTGACTGCATAGGAAAAGAAAGAGGTGTCCTTCATCTGCTCCTGGATGATCCGGTACTGCATTGAACCGGTTTCGCTCAACGCGGCCTCGCGGAGCGTGGGGTGGCGCTTGGCCAGTTTTTCAATCAATGCCAGTTCCTTGGCACTGCTCGGTGGGGAAGGTAACGGTTTTAAGAGTTCGTCGCGCTCACTTGCCAGGCGTTCAATCGCGATGGTGCGCTCTGTGCTTCTAAGCTGTACGTGTGCCTGCCGAACGCGACCGTTCAAGGCCTTGGCCTGTGCCTCAAGATCGGGAGACAAGATTTCCTGCAGGTAATCTTGCGGGCGGATTTGCTGTTTTGTGTGCGTGATCCCGAACGCTTCGTCCAGAATAGCATCGAACCGAATCTCGCAGCGCCACCAATCATCGTAATTCTCACGGCGTTTACCGCCCATGAAAAACCAGCCGTAATCGATCTCCCGGTCCGCTCGCACCACGGACACACCGGCGCCGTTGGTGACGCCACGAATCCGTTTCTCGTCGTTTGAAAGATCGTGCCAATCGTGAACTGGCAACTCGGAAAAAGTGACAATCACCTTTCCGACGCCGGTGGCGTCGCCATCTGGAGCGCGCGCCTCGACTTCGTATTCAAGCGGCTTTCCGAATAAACGACCGCCATTGCGAGCGGAACGCTGATTTATGTAAAGCGGATCGATCGGTTCAACGGGTATTGCGTTGACAACGATTTCTACCTTATCCCATAAAAAAAACCGAAAGATCCGCCCTAATGGAACATGCAATTTTCGCGCGATGGTCCCAGGTCGCCGGTGATCTAGCCGATCACAACGCGTCCAAACCACGAGTGTGCCGCTTTGGCTCTTCGGTTTCTCGAACCATTCCGGGAACGTAGAGGATTTGGGATCGGGGACTTCCATGGTCTTCCCCGCGGCAATCTCGTCCACGTCCAGGAAGGAGAACCACGGCGGGCCACCGCGCTGCCATGAATAGACTTCGACCCGGCGAGCCTGGCTTAACGAGCTGTTGGGCAATCCCATGCCGTATCGGCCCAACCCCGAGCGGTCGTTGAATCGCGTACTCCCGCCGAAGCGTAGCGCCTGGCGCAGAATTCGCCGATCCATACCTGAGCCGTCGTCCTGCACCATTATCCGCAGCGGGTGCGGATCTTCATCGCCGTCAGCGGCAATATTAACGACAATTCGTCGCGCTCCCGCTTGGAGAGCGTTGTCGACCAGTTCGGCCACCGCGCTTTCCGTGCCCTGATACCCGGAATCCCTTGTGGCCAGAATGAACTTGTCGACCGCTACAAGCGAGAAATCTTCGGCTCCGTTTGCGACGGAACCGGCTCGGGTTTTCTGCATCACTCTCGGCACGTCCTGTTCCCCCTCGCAGCTGAACGAACCCAAAACGTCATGCTTTCAGTTGGGCTTCTATTTTGGCAACGACCGCCGTCACGGCAACATAAATCTCGTCCTCGTCGTCGAATTCAGCGATTTCCTTCGCTTTCTCCTTCACGAAGTCAAGAGCAACTAACCAATCATCAAGCGGAAGTGTTACTGCTTTATTCACGGGACACTACCTACAAGAACGAACCGTGGATGCCTAAGGCCATCAAACGTCGACGAAAGAGCAACACGATTACTCAAACTCAGCGGATGCTATTTGCATTTTCTCTGCGACGGCTGCCGCCTTATTTCGCATGTCCTCATCCGGCCGGAGTTCATTCAGGGCGTGATACAGGCGCTCCGACCAAAAGCCACGAGCGGACCGGTAAAAGGACTCGAAGTCGCCCTCGGCTTCAAGTTCAGCTTCCCCGAGAACGAGGAGCAGCACTTCCAGGGCGGCCTTGATCTCCGGAGTGGCGTCGTACACCTTGGTGTAGAACGGGTGCAGGGTGTTGATGATTATCCGCTTCTGCTCACCTAGCCGCTTGGGCCGGTAGAATGGCCCTTCCGGCATGGGCTCGAACTCGATTTTGAAGCGACGCTTCGCCGTCGTTTCTTCGAGTTCCTCCAGCACGACTTCCTCGGGCTGTCCGGTTTCCTCGGCGATTTTCGTGGCAGCGCTTTCCAATTCCTCGCGCGCCTTGGCCTTCTTCTTATCCGAGGGCTTGTCAGGCCGTGACTTGAACTTTTCGGTTTCCTCCATGACCTTCTCGCTGGCCCGGGGAGCATTCTTTCCGGCGGCACCGTCCTCTTTGCCCGTGAGTGTTGCGGCATCAATTCTGAACTGGCTGCGCATGTCCTCGATCAGGTTTCGTAAATTGCCACCACCAGGCGCCTCAAGTTTGTCCCAGAGAACGTCTCCGATCTCAATTTTCTGTTTCGAGGTCGTGATGCCGAAGTATTCATCGAGTTCCGGGTCGAAATCGATCTCGATCTTCACGTTCCGCTCGTAAACCTGGAACGTCGCGGATCGAGGCGAGATGCAGTCGATTTGCCTTCCGTCGCGGCAGATAAGTAGGCCGTTGTAGTCTCGCATGATCTCGAAGCGCCCCTGATGACGCTTCGCCCCTTTTCGGCCTCCTTGCCTATCGAACGGTTGGTCCGGGGGGTCGAGGTGGAAATTTGGCGGGAGATACGCGGCCCGGATCTTGACCCAACCCTTCGTTCCTCGTTCCGATTCAACCTCGAAGGCCTTGGTTTCGAACCGCTGGGCCATCACGCTTGTGGCGTCGTAGTATCGTCCGTTCTCCATCAGGAAGAGCGGGTCCACCGGGTCGGCCACAGTGTCATCGACCACAATCTTCGGCGAGGGCAGCCAGTGTCGATAGTTGACGCCGAACCGCTGGAGCAATTTGGTCTTGATCGTAGCAGTCTTTGACCAGCCACGGCACAAACGATCCAGGTTTTCATGGATGATCACCGTCCCCGACTCGAAAGTTGCAAAATCGAAGTGCTCAGACTTCTCGGCCACCCAGGCAGGCGGGTCTTCGCGACGTGGCTTCAGAAGTTGGTTCGTCTTCTCAAAATTGCTGGCCGCCGCCGCCAACTCATCGATGTCTACCCGCACAGCGTGCCACTCACCGCCCTTGGTCTTGGAATAGACCGTGTAGAGCTTGCAGAAGCTTACCGCGGAACTGGGCAGACCGTAGCCGTACCGGCCGAACCCCTTCCGGTCGTCTTCGCGGTCGGTACCGCCCCACCGGACAGCGTAACCGATCATCTTTGGGATCATGCCAACCCCGTTGTCGATCACCGCGATCATATCCGGTTTCACCTTGCCCTTGTTGCCCTTTGCGTAGCCGAAGCGGACGGCGATGATGTTGGCCCCGGCCTGGACCGAGTTGTCCACTTCCTCGCACATGGCCCAGGCCGTGTCTTTGTAACCGATGTCACGCATGCCGCGGAGGAAGGCGTCGGCGAACACGAGGCCGAGGCCACCACCCTTGGCTTCTTGATCGGCCACATACCTCGTCTGCCGCTCCGTGGATTCCAGGGTAATATCGACCGTCTTCTTCTTGGCCATTGGAATGTCTCCTGTCTTGCCGAACCATTCTTTCGGATTCAGCTGAATCGGGCCTGCTAGAACCGCCCTGGCACTGGCCCCCGACTACCAGGGCGAAACTGCCTGTCGTTTGTTTGGTCTAACCGAGGAACGTTCCTCGTGCGAGGCAGAGGAGTGACTTGTGCAACTGGGACACCCGGGGCTGACTCACCCCCATTTGCTGGGCAGCGGGCTGCTGCTTCAAACGCTCGATGTAGAGCAGGCCAAAAATGGTGGCATGCGGCTCGGGAAGTTCGCGAATCCATTCCTTAATTGAGCCAAAGATGGCGGAGTCATCGATCACCTCCTCTCCACGGTCCTCTTCCGAGTTGGTTTCCAACAGCGTCTCAAATCGCCGTTGGCGAGCCAGCCGGTCTGCTTCTTTGAGGATTAGGTTCTTTATGGCCCGCTTGGTGTAATTACCGAAGGGGACGCCGAAGGATGCCTTGTAATTCAGGGCAGCCTGGTACACAGCGATGCGCCCAACTTGCACAAGGTCATCCAGGTCAGAGGATCGGGATGCGTAGCCCGAGGCAATGATCTTGATCGGGGTTTCCCAGCGGTCAATGAGTTTTCGGCAACTCTGCTGGTCGCCCGAGACGATCTGCTGGAGTTCAGAGGCTGTGGGTAGTGGTGGAGACGTAATGACGTCGCGAGAATGCGCAATCATTCTGCAAATCTCCCATGATCTCGGCGGCAGTCTGCCGCCACACTCTGTGGCTGGTGGAACTAACCAGCAGCCAGCAGGGAGATTTGCCTCCGGCTTGGTTACGACCTTTGCCGAGAGACCCCATTTTTCGGAGTCCGGTGAGGGCGGACCTCGCCTGCTTCTACATAAAGATATCCCGGCCGTCCCGATTTGATAAGGAGAATATCAAAGAATTTTTCCGGCCCAGGTTTGCCTTCAGCAGTGGGCCGGCATAAGCTTAGCGCCGCAGAATTGCAAGCGGCTCTTTAACCCGCTCGCAAAGATCGTTTTCGCGCATAGATTGCTCCTCAAGGCCGGCCGCCTACAATGCGCCTGCATGGCCCGTCTTTGCGCTCCTGATTCTCTTCTCACCATTGTCCGCAAGGTCGCCGCTCTGTCCGCGATTTATTGGGACGACGCTTGCTTCCCGAAGGCATTCTGCGAGGCGGAAAACAACTGGCTCGCTGCTCTCTCGCAACTTGTCGCCGGGTACCTTTACGAGCGCCAAGGCGCTCCGGTCGCGTACAAGACTATGGCCAAAGAAGCTCTCGTTGCAGCCGGCAGCCGACTTCGAGAACCCACCGCGCGATTCTGCAAAGACGTCTGGACGCGCTTCCGAAAGCTGGCAGTGCAACGCGACATTGGCGCAAACGCGAAATTGAATCCGCTTGCCTATGAAGGGGAGACTTCTGAACCCATTGCAGCCACCGCCTTCGTGGCATCCCTGGCAGGACATAACTTCAACGTCCTCAGATGGGCCACCCAGCAGTTGTCCTTCGGTGAAGCCGCGTCTGCCGCGGAGAACCTCGGTCGCATTCGGGGAGTAGGAGTGAAGCTAGCGTCATTCTACCTGCGCGATGTTGCAAAGCATGCAGGAATTGAAGAGCACGCTCATGGCCAGGAATTGTACTTCCAACCGGTTGACCGCTGGGTTCGGCGGATTGCCATTCTCTGGGGCGCCATGGTTCAACCCTCAGTCGACATCCGGGATGACGGCAGCGAGGATGAGCGCGCCGCTCAGCTCTTCGTCAATCTGGCGCGATTGGCGCGGGTACGGGGCGGGGATTTGAACGCCGGCGCGTGGATTCTGGGTTCGCAGATTCTCGACGGCGACCCAGGGATTGTTGTCCGTGAGCTTGCAGCTTTGGACCGATGCTTGATGAAAAGCCTGGTGTGGCACCAGACATTCGCCCGTATCCTCGCCCCATTGCTAGGGAAATGAAAGTGGCCACAGCAATCGGCGAGCGCCGGAGGCCGGTTGCAACGAAAGTTCCGACCGGCGACCAAAGAGCTCCAGGCAATGCTGCCGTCGGTCCTAGACCGGGCATTTCGGGGGGAGTTGTGAGCAAGCAGGTCCCGCCGTGGCAGCCGACCACCATCAAACGCTTTATCAAAGCGTTTCCGACGAGTGCTTGCACTGTGCTAGTCGAAACAGACGCGGGCAAAGGTTATCTGAAAGCCCTGGGAAATGAAGAAGGGCCACACATTCTTGCGTGCGAGTGGGTTGGAACGCATCTGGCAAAGTGGTTCGGCTTGTCAACCTTTGACGTGGCAATCATCTCGGTCACGGACGTTGACGAGATCCCGTTTCACAACGGCGGCAAGGCCCTGACCGGCCCGGCCTTTATCGCTCGAGCAGAATCGGGAGAGCCCTGGAGCGGAGACGAGAAGCAGCTCGATCGGCTGTTCAACCCGCAAGATATTAGCCGGCTGGTCGTCTTCGACACATGGACCCTGAACTGTGACCGGTATTCCTGGCAGGGCGAAGGCAGAACTCTCAGGGTCAGGATCAACCGAAACAACGTTTTCCTCAGCGAGGAAGCGCCGGAAAGCCAGTTCATGCTAAAGGCGATGGACCACACGCACTGCTTTACGTGCGGCCGGGAGCTATCGCGGAAGCTTCGCGAAATCGATAAGATCAAGGACTCGCGAGTATTCGGCCTGTTCCCCGAATTCCAAAAGTACCTGAATCGAGTTCGAATCCAGCAGGCGGCAAAAGACCTGAGGCGGATATTGCGGACCGACGTGGCCCGCATAACAGATGGCGTTCCCAAGGAGTGGGAAATGAAAACTGACGCACGGGATGCTCTTATTGACCTGGTCGTCGGTCGAGCCATGTTTGTGGCCGATACTATCGAGAGCCAGCTTTGGCCCCAGCGTGATCTCGATTTTGGCAACACAGGGGAGGTGGAGCAATGAGCACAGGCGCGAGTAAAGGCTACTACAGTCTGATTCAATACTGTCCCGATCTCGGTCGCCTCGAAGCCGCCAACGTCGGCGTGCTCTTGTTTAGCCCAGAGAGAAGATTCCTCAAGGCCGTAACCACGCGCAGTAATTTTCGGATCATCCGCTTCTTCGGCTCCGAGGGGCACGACTGGGCCCGGATTAACGCGTTCAAGAAGGGCCTGGAAGACAGAATCGAACTGGAATCTTCGCAAATCAAGAGCCTGGAGGACCTTCAGCGTTTCATTGACTTGCGTGCGAACATCCTGCAAATTACCCCGCCAAGGCCGATGAAGGTAATTGATCCCGAAAAGGACCTGGGAGCGCTCGTCAAGGAGCTTATCGGCGAGACGGTCCACCGAACGTCGTCCAAAACTCTGCGCAGGCTTCTCGCGGACAGGTTCAGTTCAGCCGGACTCGAGCCGAAAGTCCGCAAGGACATCAAGGTATCGGTTCCGGTGCTCCAGAAGGAGGTCGAAATTCCATTCGGCTTCTTGAACGGCCGCTTCAACCTCATCAATCCGGTGAGGTTCGAGGCGAGGAACCCAGAACAGAGCCTGATCACGGCATGCAAATACGCCGTCGAGGGCAAGTCGCTTTACGAAAACCCCGATCCCGAGCTCGGAGCGCTTCAGCTCGTGATCGTCGGCAAGTTCCGGTCGAAGGACCATGAGTCGCCTGACAGGGTGAATCGGGTTTTCCAGGAATACCGGGTGAAGTTGTTCCGCACGTCGGAGGTTCCGCAGCTTGTCGAGGAGATTCGAACCACAGGCAAGAACATCGACGGGACGAGGAGCTAATCAGGCGCTCAGCACATTAACCAGGGAACCCGAGGGGACACTTTAGCGACTGGATTGACACCGGCAGGTGCCCAGAGGAACGCCATGAACATTCAAGAATACAACCACCTGCGCACGGAACAGACGGCGCTGCAGCGTATGCTGGCGAGTATCCCGGAGGAAAATGTACTGGACCGGTCCGGGTTTGAAGCCCGATTAGACGAGTTGGCCGAGCAGTTGGGCGCCGCCGGCGAGGTGCGGCAGGCAGGAGAGCGCCTTAGCCAGGATAACCTCCGTGCGGAAGAAGTCACGCTACGCGGCGAATTTCAAGGCGTGCTTCCGAAGGCCCGGCGATTCGAATTCAAGCTCTCTGCGGATGGCGAAGTGATCCGGGGCAAGATCGGTCCGGCTGTCACCGATCCGGACATCATCAATCAGCATCTGCACCGGCCGACTACGATCTCCCTGATGGCCACACGATTTGGCACGGGCAAGCCTCAGTACGTGTTGCTGGCTCTCCCCTCGTGGGCACCGCAATCAATGTAATGGTCGATCGAGGAAACGCCCGCTTTGATGAAATCAGACATTCGCAAATTGGCAAGAAGAATCGCGATGCTACAAAAACACGCGGCAGCGCTGGGCTTGTTTACAAAGGAGCGCGATTTACTGCGTTGCCCCCACTGCGGATTGCAAGAAGACGTCGATGTCACGGGTCGCCTGCTCACGTATTTTAAGGGCCGGAGACAGAAGGACACCGGATTGCGGTTCCGCCGTCTCAATCAGCAGGCCTGGTTTTGTCCAAGGTGCCAGGCGAAGATTCATTGAGGGCAGCAATCGCGCGGCGTGCTATGAGAGTCGACCGGAGTGGTTGGCCAGTGTGGGTGCGCATCGGTTTGTGGGGCTTGCCGAACAGGGCCTCGGCGTGGGCGTTCTTTTGGCTGTCGGTTGCGCTCGCCGCAGGCTGTATTGCCTATGGATTCGTTGATCGGCGGTCCTTCATCGGCAGCATACTGTTCCTTGCGGCACTATGGTACTACCTGTCGATCCGCTGGGTGAACCGACTGAAAGGCGTCCGCCCGCGCCGAATCCGGCAGCGTCGGGTTGAGCCGGATGATGGCCGCGCGCAAATCGCGGCGCAGGATGGCATCGCGCACGCTGTCGCGCCCGAGCATGCCCGCCGGGCCGAAGGTCTCGTCGTTCCAGGCGTAGAAGCTCTCCCAGCCGAGCTTGTCGCGCAAGTGATCGGCGACGGTCTTCTGCACCAGGCGGTCTTCGCTGTTGATGTCGGTGAACACGGAGGCTTAGCTGATGGTTAGTACCTAATTTAGTACGCAGTTAATTAGGTAATACCTAGACAGCTCATAAGTCGTTTCGCATCAAGCATTTCTGTGCGGCCTTGGCATCTATACGGAGGCTTTTCCCGTATCTCACCCAGCAAATTGTAGCGCTCCCCCGGGCAAGGTACTACACTCACTAATACACTCACTTGAGCGTACTACCCTTATTCCGTTTCCAACGGGCAGCAGGTCCGCGTCCCTGGCACGAGAGCTCGCCCTTTTTGCGGAGGTCGGCGAGAATGGCCCGGATCCAATCGCGGCCAACGCCAGGACAGGCACGTTCCAGGTCGGCTAAACGAAACTCCCCTTGCCGCGTGCGAATAGCCTGAAGGACCAGGCCCGTCTTCGCCCCTTTTGGGCTCTTTACCTGTCCGGCCCGTTCTTCGAATTGCACATAAGCCCTGCGCACAACCGCAAGAAAATAGTTCAGCCAAGGCAAAAGATCATGTTTACCTTCATGCCAGCCGGTGGAGCTGGTCTGGAGCACCGCGTAGTAGTCTTCCTTCGACTCCTCGATCAACCGCTCCAGGCTGATGTAGCGGCCCACTTCGATGCCGTGGTGATAGAGAGCGAGCACAGTCAGAAGTCGCGACACCCGGCCGTTGCCGTCCCGAAAAGGATGGATGCAGAGGAAGTCGAGGACCAGGCACGCCGCCGCGACCAGCGCCGGCACATGCTCCTGATCCAGCGCATGCCGGTAGAGCAGGCACATCTCCTCGACCGCCTTGGGCACTTTCTTGACGGCCAGAGTGCGAAAGCGGACCCGCGGCGCCTCGCCGGGGCGGAACTCAATAATGTCGTTGTCGACGGCCTTCCACTGCCCGGCATCGCCGGCGCCTTCCTGGATTGTGCGGTGAAGGTCTTGCAAGGTTGCCGGCGTCACGTGCAGGGCGCCGGCCCCGGCATGGATGCGCTGCAGGGCGTTGCGGTACCCTTGCACTTCTTCCTCGGACCGGTCCTTCGGCCGGGCGTCACCAAGCACCAGGGGACGCAAACGGTCGGGCGCAACGGTTACGCCCTCGATGCGGTTGGACGATTCAACGCTTTCAACCATCGCCATCTCGCGCAGCGCCTTCAGAATCTGCGGCGCTTGCTTCGTGTATAGCTCCTGCCGGCCCTTGGCCTCGGCGATGTCGTTCATCAGCCAGACAGTGCTCAGGGGGAGCTTGAAGTCGCGCAGGCCTCTGCGGAACGTCATCATACCGGCAGGTCTCCGTTCATTAGGCGCGGCAATGCGCGCACTCTTATGATCAGCCCGAATGGCCTGGACGTACCCGGCCTTTTTCGCGAAGTTGTTATTGTGAGCGCAGATGCTTATCCGCAAACTTCAGGAACACCTGCCAGTCGGCTTGCGTCATGGAATGTTTCCCTGGTCGAATGAAATAGCCCAGCCTGCTGTCAAGGAGCTTGCCCACCGGCGGCATGTGTTTGCTTGCCAATCCTTCAACGCTCAAAAAACGATAGACCGGATCAGCCGCCTTCAGCACTTCAAATTGCCCTTCCGGATTCGCCCACGTGTCCTCGACCGCGTTCGCGAACAGCACCGGCCGCGGCGCAACCAGCGCCACAAGACAGTGCTGATCAAACGGCAGCCGGTCCGGCTGCGTGTTGAACTCCTTGAACGCGCCGTTGAACCAGTGCGGAAAACGATCGTTGATCTGCTTCACCGATTCGCCAACCTTGCCGCGACTCGGCGCCGTGCCGCCGCAGCCGGCCTGCAGCGGAATGGCCAGGGCAATGCGTTCATCGAAGGCCGCGGCCAGCAAGGCGGTCTTGCCCAGGCGTGAGTGGCCGACCACGGCAATGCGCTCCTTGTCAATATCCTTCCTGGTCACGAGATAATCGACCGCCCGCTGGATCCCCCAGGCCCACAGCGCAATCGTGCCGCAATCGTGCGGCCCGGGCTCCTGGCCCTGCTTGCGCAGGTAGGGCTGAATCCCGCCGCGCAGCTCATTCTGATCCGGGTCAATGTCGCCGTTGTAGAAGGTGGCCACGACGTAGCCCCGATCGATGGAGTGCTCCAGATCCCAGACATTCGCTTGCTTGCCGCGCCCCGCCTCCGTGGCGCGGTTGTTTTTGACACCCGGACCGTTGTACATCCAGACAGCCGGCAAGCGCACGCCCGGGTCATCGACCAGGGCATGATTGCCGCAAAAATTCAGGCCCAGAAAAACAGCTGCGGGATCCCTTTTCTGATTCGGCGTCACCAGCAAAAGATGAAGCGGCGGCGCTCCCGCAGGCCCCCAGGAGATGGCAATCTCCTGGAGCGTCGCCTTGCCGCCGAACGCCTGGCGATTTTCGTATTCGACTTCGGCTGTGATCTTCTTCGGCGCGGCGGGAAGGGCGCCGTACATGTAATGCTGGAAAAGGGCCCTTCAATTCCGGCCGGCGCTCATTGAACCACTGCTCCTTGGACCTCACCCGTTGGCCGTTAAACATCACCAGCGGATCGGGCGGCTCCGGGTGAGACGGCAACTGCGCCACCTGAGGAAAATCTTGCACCGCGTGCGCCGTGCCGCCGAGCAGCAGGATCGCAAGCAATGCCAGGGTCAGAGTCGGCGATGCCAGAACAGCAGTGCCCATATGCATGGCTCTCCGGAGAAGGACTTGACCAACTACGCGGCCGCTCGCCAGGGGCGCACATCATTGTAAGTTATGAGGATGGTGTTTGCACGAATTTCGGCTGGGGAGACTGTCATGCGTTGCCACAGACGGGGCGTTGTTTACGTGTGCATCGCGCTCCTTGGCTTTGCCGGCTCGCTGCCGGCAGCCGAACCGGCCCTGTACCAGGCCGAATTAATCTTCCCGCCCCAGCACTGGCACAATCACGCCTCCTGTATTGTGGAGTGCCCCAACGGCGACTTGTTGGTTTGCTGGTACAACGGCTCCGGCGAACGGAACGCCGACGATGTGAAAGTGCTCGGCGCCCGCAAGAAACAAGGCGCCCAGGCCTGGAGCAAACCGTTTCTTCTGGCGGATACGCCCGGCTTTCCGGATACCAATCCGTGCCTGTTCATCGATCCCAGGCAACGCCTGTGGCTGATCTGGCAGACCATCATCGCCAACCAGTGGCACACCGCCCTCATCAAATACAAGACTGCTTCGGCCTGCACCGAGGACGGTCCGCCAAAATGGGATGGGAGCGACACGATCCTTCTCAAGCCGGGTCCCGAATTCGCTGAAACCGTGAACCGGCAATGCGACGCCGATGAGGCGAACCTCGGTCTGCGCCCCGTCGACCAGCGCGAGCGCGTGCGTGCTTACCTGGCCGAGCGCCGCAAGCGCGCCGCCGATAAGTATTTCAGCCGCATGGGCTGGATGACACGCGCTCATCCGTTCGACCTGGACGGCAAACGGCTCATCCTGCCGCTCTACTCGGACGGCTACAACTTCTCGCTCATGGCCTTAAGCGACGACGGGGGAGCGACCTGGATGACCAGCACGCCGCTGGTAGGCCCGGGCAACGTGCAGCCGAGCCTGGTGCAGCGCAAGGACGGCACGCTGGTCGCTTATATGCGCAACAACGGCCCGCCGCCCAAGCGTCTGTTTATCAGCGAGTCGCACGACAGCGGCAAGACCTGGACCCCGGTGAAAACAACCGACCTGCCGAACCCCGGCTCCGGCGCCGAAGTCCTTGGCCTGCGCGACGGCCGCTGGGTCCTGGTCTACAACGACACCGAGCGCGGCCGGCACAGCCTGGCCGTATCACTCTCGGACGACGAAGGCAAGACCTGGAAATGGACGCGCCACCTGGAACACAGCGCCCCCGGCCCCGACTCCACGCACGCCTCTTACCCATCCATCATTCAGGCGAAGGACGGGACCTTGCACTTCAGCTACACCTACACGCTCAACGGCAAGAGCGTGCCGCGCGACGCTCAGGGACGTTCGCTGCGCGAGTGCATCAAGCATGCACAGATTAGTGTTTCCTGGATTATGGCGCAAGAACCACCACCACCCTGACGCATTTCTCCATAAAAGGTCTTTAGAGCCTGAACAAAAATGGGGACTGGCTTCGCCGCAGCAGGGAGATGGTGCGCCCTCTTCGTCGCCAGGCGCCTCCCATCAGGGTGGCCGCGGCGACGCCGAGCAAGGTCAGGCTGCCCGGTTCGGGGACGGCGCTGGTGCTGGGGCTGAACAGGTAGCCGTAATTGTGGCCCGAGACCGGGTCGAAGTACGAGCCGGCCACCGGAAATCCGACTCGCTGGCCGCTGCACGTGGAATCGACCAGATGGAGATTCAGGAGTCCGGGTTTGGGCCCGTCGCGGTGGGCTCTGGGCTATTGCTTCTTGGCCGCCTTGCGATATTGCTCGAGGCGCTCTTCCATGCCCGGATCTATTTTGCTGGACGATCCCTTGGCCAGTTTCACGGCGCGTTCCTGGGTCTCCAGGGCCCTGGCGGCGTCGCCGTCGTTGAAGTAGGCCAACGCCAGCGTGTCGGCGATGCCGCTGTCGGTGCCCTTGGCCACTTCGTCGGCGCGCCTGGCCGCGGCCAGGGCGAGCTTGACAAACTTGGCTTCCGGCTTCTTGGCGGCGGGATCGACAATCATCCAGGCAATCGCGTTCAGGGCCTGGGCGTTGTCATTGAAAACCTTATCCACCAGGTGTTTGCCGTATTCTATAGCCTTGTCGTGGCTATCGGCATCCGCGGCCAGGGTCCGGTATTTCATAAGGCCGATGTTCTCTTCCACCTTGGCATCATCTTTGATGGCCTCATCGAGGATGGCGAGGACAGCCTTGGTATCATGGTCGCCCTGGGCCTTGCCGAGCTTGCGTCTTAGCTCCGCAAGCTTGCGCTGCCGGGCCCGGTCCTCCTTGAAAGCGACGGCCGCGGCTCTGATGTCCCAGGTGCCTTCGACGACCTGCTGCAGCGGCTTTTCCAGCTCCATGGGATGGCCGATCCACGCGACCTTGCTGTCCTTGTTGATCACAAAGGCCGCCGGAATGCCGTCCAGCCCGGCCGCATCCACCCAGCCCTTGGCCATTTTGCCCTCGTCGCGCTTGCCGCCCTCCGGGACGGCGTCCACAGCGACCCGGTACGACATCTTGTCCCCCATCTTGTCCACGAACGGCTTGACCTCGGACGGATCCTTCTCATAAACGCTGACGCCGATAAAGGTGACGTCCTTATGTTTTTTTTGCAGCTCGCTCAGGTGCGGGATGCTGGTCCGGCAAGGATTGCACCAGGTTGCCCAGAATTCCACCACGTAGGTCTTGCCCTTTTCCAGGCCGGTAACCGGCTCGCCCTTGACGAATTCCTTGACTGCCAACTTCGGCGCGGCATCGCCGACGTTCAACTCCTCGGCCGGCGCCTGGGCGGCCACCCAGACGGCCAGCACTACCAGCACGGTCACAATCCGCTTCCCCATGATTCTTTCCTTTCCCGAGACCACAGGCCAATAAAGCCACGCTCTGAATATGCGCTCATCGTACCGCACTGCAGAAGCCGCGCGAAGAGGCGGGAATATTCTGCCCGGTTCTTCGATGCCGCGGGCCAATCTCCATAAGAATAAGGAAGAGCTGATTCTGTTCACCACTTGCAGCGGAGGTGTTTCATGGGGCCACGTGCCTGGCTGGCGGCGCTGTGCGTGCTCGGGAGCGTGCTCGCCCCGGCCCGGGGGCAGACCCGGCTGGAATGGAAATGGAAGGAAGGCGACCGCTTCTACGTCGAGACGGTCAACACGCTCAAGGACAGCACGCGACGCGAGGAGCAGGATTTCAAAACCGAGATGCAGATTACGACCGTAGATCTTTACAAGGTGCTCCGCAATGACGCAGCGGGCGTGGTGCTCGAAAAGACCACGACGGCGCAACGGTTTAAAGGCTCCTCCAGCGGCGGCGCGGACCTGGACGCCCAGCGACAAAAGAGCGCCGACGCCCTGGCCGAAAGGCTCAAGGGACTGGTCCTGACGATCACGCTGGCTCCAGACCTGCAAAAGGTGAGCAAAATCGACGGCGTCCGGGAGTTCATGAAGCGGGTCCGGGGGGACGAAAATGCAGACCCGACGCGTTTTGGAGAGATCATCCGCGAGGAGCAGGAAAACATTTTCGCCGGCTATCTGCCGGACAAGCCCGTGCAGCCCGGCCAGAACTGGCAGCGCAGCATTACGCATGTCGCGCCCGACCCGATCGGCAACTACAAGGCCGAGGTGGACTACTCCTTCAAGGGCAAGGAGATGGCGGACGGCAAAGCGCTGGAGCACATCAGCGCCGTCTGGACAGTCACGTTTGTGCCGCTCAAGCAAAGCGGCGGCTATCAAACCAGCGCCGATCTCAAAGCCGAGCCGGCCAGGGCCGATTACATCTTCGATGCCGCCTCCGGCAGACTCGCGCGTTCGGACCGGACTTTTCACGTGAAGGGAAAGGTGACCGTAACCGGCCAGGGCAAGAACACCGTTTATGACGTGGATCAGACCCAGGAATGGCGCGTCCGTTTGAGCGACGAGAATCCGGCCGCGAAGTGACTGGCCCTAGCCGCGGCCCCAGCGGTTGTCTTCTTCAATGTGCTCGCTTGTAGAGGTGGCATCGGCCGGGAGCGGCGTTTCCCCACGGAAGGCGGCGGCAACGGAGGGTCGGAGCATTACGATGGCAACGATCGCGGGATAAATTAGCGACAGCAAAAGCACAACCACGGGGAAGTACGCAAAGAACTTCATGAGGTTCGCGAGCATCTGCGCCTCTTCTCCCTGCGTGGCGAGCTTATCGGCAAATTCTTGCACGGCTGGGATGTCCGTCAACAGGACGAGGACTAGCAATCCGAGATTGCTCAAGATGCTGAGGGCGGCGTACACTAATGCCAGCGCGCGGCCCCAGGAGGCTGTCTTCAGAAGTCCGATGCCGCTGATGATTAGCAAAATTGCCAGGACAATGTATTGCAGAAGCGAGGCATATTGCGACGGCCGGGAGCCGCTTTTTTGGCTGAACTCCATCATCTCCTTCCGAATTTCCTCCTGCTTGGCTAGCTTGGGATCGTTGCGGGGATTTATGCTCCCCATGTTGGCAAACATCTGCTGCATGCCGGATGCTTGCATACCCAGGCTACCCACTGCACAAAGCAACCAAAGGCCGCCGAACACCAGGTTCAAGATGGCGATGATCGTCACCGACGTCGGTCGCGTTCGCTGCATGTGGCACCCTTCCGCGATGGAAACATGTCGTCAGCCCAGCGGGCAGGCTGGTACCCTAACACCTCCTGCATGCAGGAGCAAGTCCCGGCGCCGGGAATAAAAATATCGTCGCCGGATCATGTAAGAAGATAGCAGCGGCAAGCGAATAGCTCTTGGGGACGGTCAAAGCACCGGTCCAGTGAGGATGCCATGAATTGGTACGGGTTCTGGGCCGATGTGATTGTGGGAATTCACGTGTGCTATGTCGGCTTTGTCGTCTTCGGCGAACTGGCCGTGCTCGTCGGTGTGCTGTTCCGCAAAAGCTGGGCCCGCAATCCCTGGTTCCGCTGCGTGCATGTCGCCGCCGTGCTGATCGTCGGCATCGAGCTGCTCTTGGGTTACGACTGCCCCCTTACAGTCTGGGAGCGCGAGCTGCGTGATCTCGCAGGCCAATCACGCTCGGGGCAAACTTTCGTCGGCCAGTGCTTGCATTCGCTGATCTTTCACAACGTCGATGAGCAGACCATTCTGTGGATCAATGTCGCAGTCGGGTTGCTGGTAGTACTCACGTTCGCCGTGTTCCCGCCTCGCTTTCGGCGGACAAAGGGACCGCTTGGCAAGACAGCCATCTCTTGACCTTCACCATATTCCCATGCAGCAGCCGACCCCACCGCCCGCCAGCGGCAAGGCGCGTCGCTCAAAAGGCAGCTTCAGATACTCCGCACGGTCGTAGACAACGCGGCCGCCGATGACGGTCTGCGTCACGTGGGTCGTGTTCTCGAACGGATCGCCGTCGTATAGCACGAGGTCGGCTTGTTTGCCTACCTCAATGCTGCCGAAGCGGTCGTCGATGCCGAGCAGGTGGGCGGCGTCGAGCGTGATCGACCGCAAGGCGCGATCGAAGCCGAGCCCGTTGACCATGGCGACTGCCGCTTCGTGACGCAGCACGCGCGTCTTGGGGACATAACCTTCGAAGGCAGTGCCGATGGCGATCGGGATGTGGTGCTCGGCGAGGATGGCGGCATTGCACAGGTGACTGTTGTAGGTCTCCATGCTGGCGCCGGCGCGCTGCATGGTCGGGTGCACGACCACCGGCGCCTTCGCTGCCGCGATGATGTCGGCAATCAGATAGCCTTCCGTGGCCAGATCGAGCACGGCGTTCAGTTTGAATTCCTTCGCCAGCCGCAGGCCGGTGTCGAGATCGTCGGCGCGATGGGCGCTGAAATAGACCGGCACCTTGCTGTCGAGCGCCAGCTCCAGCGCCTCCAGCTTCAGATTATGCGGCGGGCGCTTGTCATCGTCCTTGGCAGCCAGCCGCTTGTGCCGGTTGTTCGCCGCCTGCGTGAAGGCGGTGCGCACCAAGCTGGCGGTGCCCATGCGCGTGCCCGGAAGCTTGCCGGCGTACGAGGTCTTGGGTATTTCACCAAGGTTGATCAGGATGCTGGATGGAAAGCGCAGCGTCATCTGTTCTGCCGTTCGGCCATGTGTACGGAAGACGCCTCCTTGCCCGGCAATGACATTGGCGCGGCCGGGCATGGCCTGAATCACCGTGACGCCCTGCTCGCGCAGGAATTGCAAGAGCGGCTCGTTCGGATTGAAGCCGTCGAGCACGCGCACGTCCGCCTGGTTGGGGTCGCTCATCTCGTCCTGTTCCTGGTCGGCCGGGATGTTCAGCAGACCGGTAGTCGGCACGACCGTGTGCGTGTCGATCAAGCCTGGCGTGATGACTGACGTGGTGAAAACGGGCGTCTTTTCGGGCAGCTTGAAGTCGGCGCGTGGGCCGACGTAGCGAATTTTGCCGTCCTCTACCAGAATGGCGCCGTCTTCGATGGCGCCATTGCTTACTGTTTCAATGCGCCCGGCGAAGATGGCAAACCGCTTCGGGGATTCCTGCAACGACGGGGCGGCCTGCACCGCGACGGGCACCGACACTGGAGGCAAGGGCTTTAGTGTCGCGGGCGGCTTGGGTAGCCGGTCCTGATCGGCCAGAGCGAAACCGCCGGCCTGGTAGGTCCAGTCCTTTTTCTGCGCGCGATCGAAGACACGCACGCCGTCGATGTACGTCTCCAGCACCTGCGTATAGACGCTGAACGGCGGACCGGAAAGCACCACGAAATCCGCATCCTTGCCCGGCTCCAGCGAGCCGACGCGGTTCTCCAGGTGCAGCATCCTGGCCGGGTTGATCGTCAAGGCACGCAGGGCTGCGTCTTCGGACATGCCGCCGCGAACCGCGATGGCGCCGGTGCGGAGAAAGAAGCGCGACTCGGTGATGAAGTCGTCCGTATTTATGGCGACGTTGACGCCGGCCTTCTCCAGAACGGCGGCGTTCTCTTCCAGCAACCCGGCTGCCTCTAACTTGCCGCCGGGACTATCGACGAGCGTGAGGGACACGGGCACTTTGCGGCGTGCCAGCTCATCGGCGATGCGATAGCCTTCGGTAACATGGTGCAGCACGATTTCAAAGCCGAACTCCTGAGCAATGCGCAGAGCGGTCATGAGATCGTCGGCGCGGTGCGTGTGAAAATGGACGGTGCGCTTGCCGTCGAGCACTTCGACAAGCGGCTCGAGCGAGAGGTCCGTCTCCGGGGCGGGCACATCCTTGCCGGCAGCAGTTGCCTTCCGATAGGCATCCCATTTTTGCCGGTAGTCCCGGGCCTTGACAAATTGCTCGCGCTGCAAGGCGGCCAGCTTCATGCGCGTGCCGGGCGCCTGCTGACGGCGGCCGTAACCCTTGGGATTCTCGCCGTTGGCCATCTTCAAACCACCCAGGACGCCGGCGATGCGCATGTCTTCAATGGTGCGGCCGCGCAGCTTGACGTAGACGGTCTGCCCGCCGATGACGTTGCCGCTGCCGGGCATGATGTTCGCCGTGGTAATGCCGCCGGCCACCGCCATGCGGATGCCTGGATCGTCCGGGTAAATGGCGTCCAGCGCCCGCAAGCCGGGTTGCGCCGGACCCGTCATTTCGTTGCCGTCCTGATTGGCCGGAACGTGCGGCCTTGGATAAATGCCTATGTGCGAATGCGTATCCACCATGCCGGGAATGATTACCTTGCCGGAAAGATTGCGCGCGCTGGCGTTGAGTGGTACGCGAACGCCGGCATCTTTCGCGGCAACGATCGCTTCGATCTTACCCTGATTGATGACGAGAATGCCGTTCTCGATCGGAGCGCCGGCAGCCGTATAGATGCGCGCTCCGATCAAAACGAGCGGCCCTTTTGAGGTTTGACCGACCGCGGCGCCATGAAGCAGGATCAGACTCAGACAGCACAGGGGAAAGCAGCGCATGCAACTTCTCCAAGCAGAGTGCGAGAGATCCGACAGAGAGGTTACGATAACGACAAAATCCCAGGCAGGCCAGGAGATTTGTGGCGCGGACCGCTTGAATCAGAAATTGGGATTCGCCCAGCGCTCGAAATAAATCCACAGCACGCGGGAGTAGCGGAAGACCAGCGGCACAAACGGCAGGTAGGCGATCGTGGCGACGAGAACGATAAACTCGAAGCGCAGCTCGGGCACGAGCAAGTACACGGCTAACATGAGCAGGCCGAGGATGGGGACGGACAGCGCGTAGCTCAGGTACATGGCGCCGAGGAAGTAGCCCTGTTCTCGTTCAAAGTGCAGGCCACACACCGGGCAATCGTCATTCATGGTGATGTGCCCGCGGAAGATTTGGCCGGCCCGGCAGCGCGGGCACTTTTGTGTTAGCATGGCCACAAATCCGGAGCGACGTGTTTGCAGCTCGGGCACGTGGATCTTCCCGTAAATGTCTTGCGACCATCAAAGCACGATGGAAAAACCGGCGGAAGGAAGGCTCGGCCGCCCCTGACTATTAATAGGATACCGGATAACTATCCGAATCGGAAAGATAGGAGTTTGACGATGCGCTCAATTCGTGGCACCTCCTCCCGGCTCGTGGCGGCGGCGTTGTGGTTGCTCCTGGCAGGTGCGCAAGCGACGCGGGCCGAGACGCCGGCCAAGGTCTATGTCGTGCTCTGGTTCGACACCGAGGACTACATCTTGCCTGCCAGCGACGACGCGGCCTTGCATGTCGCGGAATTCCTCACACACGAAGGCATCCGCGCCACCTTCAAGGTCGTCGGCGAGAAGGCACGTACGCTGGAGCGGCGCGGCCGACAGGATGTGATCGCTGCCTTGAAGAAGCACGAGATCGGCTATCATGCCAATTTTCACAGCGTGCAGCCGACGCCGGCCATGTACCTGTCCAACCTCGGCTGGGACGAAGGCGTCGCGGAATTCGATCGGCGGGAGCGGCCGGGGTTTGAAGATGTGAAACGCATCTTTGGCGTGGCGCCGAGCTGCTACGGGCAGCCCGGCAGCTCCTGGGGACCGCAGTCCTACGGCGCCATGCGCAAATGGGGCATGCAAGTCTACCTGGACGCGGGCAGCCACGTGCGCCTGAAAGACGAGCCGTGCTACTATTGCGGCGTCCTGAACCTGTACAAACTTGCCTACCAACTGCGCGCCAACCTGGGCGGGGCCAAGGACCTCGAAGAGGCCGAACAGAAGTTTCTGGGGGCCCGCCAGCATCTGCTGGCCGAGGGAGGCGGGCTGGTGAGCACGATTTATCACCCGTGCGAGTTCGTACACAAGCAATTCTGGGATGGCGTGAACTTCAAGAATGGCGCCAATCCTTCCCGCGAGCGCTGGCAGGTGCCGCCCGCCAAGACCCCGGAGGAGAGCAAGGCCGCCTATGACATTTTCGAAAGCTACGTCCGCTTCATGAAGCGCTTCCCGGAGGTGGAATTCATTACGGCGACCCAGGCGGCCAGACTTTACCAGGACAGGGTCCGTGGCCGCAAGTTCACGCCGGATGATATTAAGAGAATTGCCACTGCGGTCACGACCGATGTGACTTTTCAGAAACAGGATAACTACGCCTTGGCGGCAAGTGAGGTGTTTGCCTTGCTGAACGGGTATGTGGCCCAGCGCGTGGCCGGCAGCATTCCCGAGTCGGTCAGCCTGGACAGCACTCCCTATGGTCCCTCTGAACGGGTGACTGCAACGAGCGAACCCGTAACAACCGACGGCAGCCAATTCAGCCGCACAGCCATCGACGTTGCCGATTTCCTCCACAAGCAAGGCCGCATTCCCGCCAGCGTATGGCTCGGCAGCCAACCAGTACCCCCGGAAATGTACTTGAATGCCCTGGCCAAGGTGGCGCTGGATCTTCTGGACGGCAAATCGATGCCGGAAACGGTGACACTCCAGCCGGCGAAACTTGCGGTTGCTGCCCATGTCGCTGAGGACAATCCTCGCCTCTGGGGTTGGGTTATTTTCCCGCGCGGCTTCCGGGCGCCGGGGATGATGGAACTTGCCAAACGACAGGCGTGGACGCTGAAGCCGGCCATTTTGGATCGCTCTGAGAAGTAGTCGGGCACCGCTCATGGACCACGATCAACGCTTCAAAACCCTGATTCAGGTGTTCTTCCAGGAATTTCTCCTCCTGTTCTTCCGCACCTGGGCAGAACGGCTGGATGCCACCGCTGTGGAATGGCTGGACAAGGAAATTTTTCCGGATCCGCCGGAAGGACACCGTCAAGTGCTCGACCTGGTCGGCAAACTGCGGACGCGCCAGGCCGTGCCGGGTCAGCGAACCAGCGAGCCGGATCAGTGGCTGGCTCTGGTTCATATTGAGATCGAATCGCCGGACAAAGCCACGCCGCTGCGGCCGCGCATGTTTGATGCCTATGTCCAGCTGCGGCGCAAACACGGCCTGCCTGTGTTGCCGATCGCGCTCTATCTGCGCGTCGGGCTTGACGGTGTGGGCATCGACGTTTACGAAGAACATTTCTGGGAATTTCGACCGGTGCACTTTGAGTATCTTTATGTGGGTTTGCCGGCTCTCGATGCGGTACAATACGTCCAAGGCGAAAACTGGCTAGGCGTGGCGCTGTCAGCGCTAATGAAGATCCCGAAGGAACAAGCAGCCTGGCTAGGTGCAGAGGCTTTACGCCGGATCCAGGCGGCACCGCTTTCTGATCAGCAACGGTTTCTGTTGGGCGAGTGCGTGGAAGCCTACCTGCCCTTGGATGAAGCGCAACAGCGAGAATTTGAAAAACTCCTAGCCAACGAAGCGTACAAAGGAGTACAAGCGATGAATGCAACGTCCTATGAAAAAGGACTGGAAAAAGGACTAGCGATGAATGCAACGTCCTATGAAAAAGGACTGGAAAAAGGACTGGAAAAAGGATTGGAAGAAGGGCTGGAAAAAGGACTGGAAAAGGGCCAGCGCCAACTGTTGCATGACCTGTTGGAGACGAACTTCGGCCCGCTGTCCGCAACAGTGTTGCAACGCCTGGAACAGTTGCCGGCCGATCGAATCCGCGCTCTTGGCAAAGCTCTTCTCAAGGCACAATCTTTGCGCGAATTAGGACTTGAGGACTAGGAGCCAGCACCAGGGCACAGGTAACGGCCGCAGCCGTTCCGCTTGAAACTATCGATTCGTCCGCTTGCGGAAGCGGACGTTGATCCAGCACCAAAGCCCAGCCGTCGCGAGCAACCAAACGGCGAGTCCGAATAGAGCTGCTCCAAATTGCCCTGCATCCTTATGCCATATTTCAAAGCCCGGCCGCGGAAACGGCAACAAGTAACCGAGCGCGGCCGGTGGACTCAAGCCGAGCTGAAACTGATAGAGCCAGCGCGCCCACGCTTGCGCTGCCGGATCATTTGGTGGGAAAAGGCTGTCCAGCGGCGCAAGGAAGAGGGTCGCCATAACGAGTGCACTGCCGAGCGTGTAAACGGTGGCACGTAAGCTGGTCCGGGAGACCAGCGAGAACCACAGACCGACCGTCGCCAGAAACGCGGCGTAGACCAGCCACGCCGCCACGAGCACCGGCACAACTGCCACGTGCCACACCCCGAACCAATAACCCATCGCCCAGATCACGCCCAGCCACAGCCAACCGAGGCGCACGCCCAGGACGCTTCCCAGCCACTTGCCGAACAGTATGGCCGCGGGCTTGAGGGGCGCGGCCAGGAGGCCGTCGAGGGTCTGGCGATCGCGTTCGCCAATCAAGCTGGTCGCGGCCCGCACGGCGACGCCCAGCAGCAACAGGCAGGCCACGACGCCGCCAATGGACTGGGACCAGATGCTTATCACATACGGTGTCTGCCAGGCCGCGCCGCGCGGCGAATAAATCGTGACGAAGGAATAGAGCGACAGAAAGCTCGCGGCAATGAACACTGCCAGCAGAATCTTGCCCAACCGGCCCAGGCGCAAGCCGTCTTCCACGAACACTTCTTTCCAGATCATCGGGTGGCTGCCGATTTTCGGCCGCAGAAACCCGCGCATCCGTCCGGCGATTCGCGCCGGCGCCTGATCGGCCTGGCGGAGAAAGACCGCCCGCAACCGTAGCACCGCCCAGGCCACACAGACCGCGCCCACCACTCCGTGGAAGAGCGCGTAATCGCGGAGCCGCAGCAGGACGCTTTGGGCCATACGGGCGCCGCGTCCGAAGTCCATGGCAACGCGGAGCATCTGCAGAAAGGGGTTGCCGGCCGTGAAGGTGTCCAAAAGCTCGCCGCCGCTCAGCGTGATCGGCCCCAGGCTCCAGGTAACGGAACCGATGACGGAATAGAGGTACATGCTGGCGAGCGAGAGCATCAGATACACGACCATGGTCAGGTACGTCAGGACCAGGGCTGTGCGGGTCTTCCGCGCGTACACGGAGGTCACGACGCTTATCCCGCCCAGGCCGAGCGCGGTCGCGGCGGCGACGGCAAAGCCCGCCATGACCAGCAGCGGCTCCACGCCGCCCATGAGTTCAATCAGGGAGACGATCGGCAGACCGGTCAACAGCATCAGCATGAGGTTGGCCAGCCGGGCGCCGAGCTTGCCCAGCACGATCTCGCGGTTGCGCAGATCGGTAGCCAGCAGGTATTCCAGCGTGCGGCTTTCCTTCTCCTCCGTGATGACCCCGGCCAGGTAACCGGGCGCGAGTACGCACACGGCCACCACCTGAAGTCCCAGGAAACTGTAGAAGAACCCCTGCGCAAAGCTCGCCGTTTCTCGGGTCGTGGGGATGGCGCCCGAGCGCATCGACCCGTACCAGATGGCAAAGAAGAACGCCAGCAGAACGAGCACGAAGTAAGCGTAGAGCCGGTAGAGCGCGAAGCGGCTGCGGCGGGCGGTACGGACCATATCGTGAAGCAGAACTGGACCAACCAACGTGAACCAGCGCCGCCGCAGAAGAATGGCCAGGCCCAGCGCCAGGCCACCACCCAGAAGAACTTGTTGCGCAAGCGTGAATGAATCAGCGCACAGGTAGAGCGTCAGTGCGCCGCCCGCCAGCAGGCCGAGGCCAAGCCGTTCCCGCCACGCTTGCGGACTATTGGACATGGAAAGTGTCCGCCTGACGCGGACAGCGCAAGAACTGGCCAGGGACACAGCTCTTCCTCGGTTTGCTGATGCGTCTTCGATCGGCTCCAGTGTAATGGACGGGAATGCCTGGCACAATCAGAACGCAAGTTCTTGCAATCTGCATTGCGTACCTTACAATCCGATGTCAGGGTTTCTTCCCAAAATCACCATCCAGAGAATTCTCATGAGTCATTTCTACCGTGCGGCTATCTTCTGTGCGACTCTAAGCTTCACAGCGCTGTCTGGAGTGCGCGCTGACAGGCTGGTGCTCGTCGCGGGTGGTGGCGATGGTGCGGATGGCGCCCCCGCCATTCAGGCAAGACTTACGGGGCCATTTGGCGTTGCGTTCGATCGCTCCGGAAATCTGTTTATCGTCGAGATGACCGGCCAGCGGGTTCGCAAGGTGGACCGCAACGGCGTCCTTACGACCGTTGCGGGGACCGGCGAGAAGGGCGACAGCGGCGACGGCGGCCCAGCGACGGCGGCGCGTTTCAACGGTCCCCACAGCCTGGCCGTTGCCGCAAACGGCGACGTCTACGTGTCCGATACCTGGAATAACCGCGTTCGCAGGATTGACGGCCAAACAGGGGTCATCACGGCATTCGCAGGCACGGGTGAGAAGGGTTTCAGCGGCGACGGTGGACCGGCGCTCCAGGCAAAGTTCGGCGGCATTTACTGTGTCGCCCTCGACCCAAAGGGCGAACAAATGTACCTGGCCGATCTGGATAATCGCCGCATCCGCGCGGTTGACTTGAAGACCGGCATCGTCCGCACGCTCGCCGGCAACGGCAAGCGCGGCGTGCCGGCCCACGGGGCCGAGGCAACCGCGGCTCCGCTGGTCGATCCGCGCGCCGTCGCTGCGGACGCGAACGGCAACGTCTATATCCTGGAGCGCAGCGGCCATGCCCTGCGCGTCGTCGATGCCGCCGGCCGCATCCACACCGTCGCCGGCACCGGCAAGGCAGGAGCAACAGGCGATGATGGTGATGCGCGCCAGGCGCAACTGAACGGACCCAAGCATCTGTGCATTGATCCGGACGGCAACATCCTTGTTGCCGACACCGAGAATCATGCGATCCGCAAGGTTCGCGCAAAAGACGGCAAAATCATCCGTGTGGCAGGCACAGGCAAGAAAGGCCATGCCGGTGCGGGCGGCGATCCGTTGCAAACCGATCTCAGCCAGCCGCACGGCGTCTACGTTGACCGTTCGGGCATCCTGTATATCGCGGATAGCAGCAACGACCGGGTGTTGAAGATCGAGCCGTAATAACAAGCGACGTACGACCAGCCCTGAAGAACGGGTTACTGGAGCATATCTTCGAACGTGTTAAGCTCGTTGGTCGTCGGGATGCGTTGCAGCTCGTCGAGCACGGCACTGAGGACCCAGTTGGCCTTGTCGCTCTTGCCCTTGGTCGCCGCGTTGAAATACTCGACCGAGCCCAGGAAACCGGCCGACAGATCTTCGTTCGTCAGGCCCTGGGCGAAACGATTCACCCAGCCGTCCACCTCGGACTGCAGGGGCGTGCGGCTGAGGAATGTCTGGTAGTCGGCGCGGACGCGATTGCCCTCGCGCTCCCGGCTGGCGGCGAAGCCGAGAGCGACCGTTTGCGGTGAGACTCCGCTATTGAGCTGGCTCACCCAGTAAGCCACTTCCGACTGAAGGGGCGTCCGGCCCAGGATGTCGTGGTACAGGCCCTGCACCCAACCCGCGCCGGCGCCGCCGTGGGCGGCGATGTATTCCCGCGCGCCGATGAATTGCGCTTCCAACTGCTCGTCGGTCAGGCCGGCTTGCATCTGGCTCACCCAGCCGGCCAGTCCGGTGGCGTCGGGCTGCCGTCCCAGGTATTGCTGGTAGGCGTTGGTGACGAACTGGAAATAGTGGCTGACGTCATGGGTGATCTGGCCGGCAACCGAAACGAGGTTCCTGGGCGTCAAGACGGCCAACGCGTTGGCGATCTCGGCGGCGCTGGGCGCGCGCCCCAGTTCATCTTGCGTGGCGCTCTTGATCCAGTCGAGATTGTTGCCGTTGCCCTTGACGGCGTTGTTGTAGTACTCGCTCGAACCTAGGAACCCGGCGACCAGGCCTTCATTGCTGAGGCCACTGGCGAAGTTATTGACCCAGGAATCGACCTCGGCCTGGTCCGGGGTGCGCGCCAGGAAGCTCAGGTAGTCCGCCCGCACGCGATTCCCCTCGCGTTCGCGGCTGGCGGCGAAGCCGAAGGCGACCGTTTGCGCTGAGACACCGCTGTTGAGCTGGGCCACCCAGTAATTCACCTCTGGCTGCGTGGGGGGCCGGCCCAGGATATCGTGGTACAGGCTCTGCACCCAGCCTGCGCCAGCGCCGCCATGATTGGCGATGTATTCGAGTGCGCCGATGAAGCCGGCTTCGAGCTGCTCGTCGCTCAGGCCGGCTTGCATCTGGCTCACCCAGCCAGCCAGGCCGGCGGCGTCGGGTTGTCGTCCCAGGTACTGCTGGTAGGCGTTGGTGACAAATTGCGCGTAGTGCTCCTTGGAGTGCGTGATCGTGTCGGCAAACGGGCCGAGCTGAGCGGGCGGTGGGTGACCGGCGGCCGACAAATCATGCACCACACCGATCTTGTTGCCGCTGCTCTCCGTGAACACCAGCGTGCCCTGCGCCTCCGCGATGATCTGACTTGGGTTGCTGCTACCGCTAGTGGGAACGCCGAACTCGGCGACGAAAAAGCCGCTCGGGGTGATCTGGCCGACCTTGTCGGTGGCGAACTCCGTGAACCAGAGTTTGCCGTCCGGGCCGGCCGTGATGCCGATCGGCCGGCTGCCCACCGTGGGAATCGTGAACTCATCGGCGGCGGTGATGGCTCCGGCCGTGGTGATCCGGCCGATCTTGTTGGCGTAGTACTCCGTGAACCAGAGCTTGCCGTCCGGGCCGGCCGTGATGCCGGTCGGTCCGCTGTTGGCCGTGGGCGTGGCGAACTCATCGGCGGCCGTGATGACGCCAGCCGTGGTAATTCGGCCGATCTTGTCGGTATTAGTTTCCGTGAACCAGAGCTTGCCGTCCGGGCCGGCCGTGATGCCGTTGGGGGTGCTGTTCGCGGTGGGAATAGCGAACTCGTCAGCGGCGGTGATAACGCCGGCCGTGGTGATCCGACCGATCTTGTTGGCGTCGGTCTCCGTGAACCAGAGCTTACCGTCCGGGCCGGCCGTGATGTACGCCGGCTGGCTGCTGGGCGTGGGGACGGTGAACTCGTCGGCGGCGGTGATAACGCCGGCCGTGGTGATCCGACCGATCTTGTTGGCGTCGGTCTCCGTGAACCAGAGCTTGCCGTCCGGGCCGGCCGTGATGCCGGTCGGTCCGCTGTTGGCCGTGGGCGTGGCGAACTCGGTCACGGCGCCCGTGGCCAGGTTCAGCCGGCCAATCTTCGCCATGGTACTCTCGACGAACCAGAGATTGCCGTCCGGGCCCAGCGTCACGCCGATCGGCCAGCTGTTTGCAGTCAGGCCCCCGTATTCACTGATTCCTGTAAACGGCGTGTTCTCCACGACGCCAACCTTGTTGCCGGCGCTTTCCGTGAACACCAGGGTGCCGTGCGGGCCCGCGCTGATAGCGTTTGGTTCATTGCTGCCCCCCGTGGGAACGCTCAATTCGGCGAGGAAAAAGCCGCTCGGAGTGATCTGGCCAATCTTGTTGGCGGCGGACTCCGTGAACCAAAGATTGCCATCCGGGCCGGCCGTGATGTTTAGAGGTACGCTGTCCGCCGTGGGGATGGGGAACTCGTCTGCGGAGGTGATGGCCCCGGCCGTGGTAATCCGGGCGATCTTGTTGGCAGCGGTCTCGGTGAACCAGAGGTTGCCGTCCGGGCCGGCCGTGATGCTTACGGGACTGCTGTTGGGGGTGGGCGTGGCAAACTCATCGGCGGCCGTGATGACGCCGGCTGTCGTGATCCGCCCGATCTTGTTAGCGCCGTCCTCCGTGAACCACAGATTGCCATCCGGGCCGGCCGTGATACCCAACGGGTCGCTGGAGGGGGTTGGCGTCGCGAACTCATCGGCGGCGGTGATGATCCCGGACGTCGTGATGCGGCCGATCTTGCTAACATTGGCTTCTGTGAACCAGAGGTTGCCGTCCGGGCCCACCGTGATGTTTGCCGGCTGGCTGCCGCGTGTGGGGACGGCGAACTCATCGGCGGCGGTGATGACACCCGCAGTAGTGATGCGACCGATCTTGCTAACGGCTTGCTCCGTGAACCAGAGATTGCCGTCCGGGCCGGCCGTGATGCCGGTAGGTTCGCTGGTAGCCGTCGGTGTGGGAAACTCGGACACGACCCCGCTGGCCAGGTTTAGACGGCCGATTTTGCTGGAGGTAGCTTCCGTGAACCAGAGATTACCATCCGGGCCGAGCGTGATGCCTATGGGAAAGCTATTTGCCGTGGGCACCCCGAATTCGCTGATGCTCGTGGACGGCACCCAGCGATCCTCGAGCCGCTCGACCAGCAGTTGCCAGCCGGGCGTGCCCAGGCCGCGGTACCGTGGCCGCGACTTTCTCTTATGGCTGCGGGAAAAATGACCAGAAAGTGTTGAGAGATTCACGATGGTACAGCCTCTGACATCTTGGAACCACACCTCGCAACTCAGTCAAAACGACGCCAATCAAATACGCTGAAAATGCTCATCGGAGCCGGCAATCAAGGCGATGAGCAAGTCCTCGCGCGCTCAGCGAGTTATTTGAGGCGTGATAAAACTAGCCCTTCAGCGAAGCGAAGCGATTGCCATTCCAAGGACCGAGCATGCGCGCTTTGGCGCGACATGGCAAGGGAAAAATAAACTCACGCTAAAAACTGCCCAGCAAGGAGCAGGGCTTGAAGAAGGTGGTCGGCATCGTTTGCCGGCAGGATTCCGCAGCCCTACCGGCGAACTCCATCGATCACGCGTTCATCTGCGATACGTATCATCATTTCGAGTCCCCGCGAAGACGCTGGCCTCGGTCCACCGGACGTTGCGACCGGGCGGGCAAGTCGTCCTGGTCGATTTTCGCCACATCCAGGGCAAAGCTCGTCCGCGCCGGGCAGGAAGTTTTCACCCCGGGAGATTCTGGCGGCAGGGTTCAAGCAAATCGAGGAAGTGAAGTTCCTCAAGGAGAAGTACTTCGTTCGCTTCAAGAAGGGAGAAGCAGCGAAGGACCAGGGCCCCTAGGTCAAGCCGAGCCGGCGAAATAGTCCCGGTTCCAGTCGCTGGCGACGGATATTGAGGTACGGCGAACCGCGCTTTTTCCGGAGGGCGCTTGCCCCGAGCGGCAGATTATGCTGCCCGCGGATCGTTGAGACTCGCACAACGAAGCAGGATCGGCTTAAATCTAGGCTGTCCCCTTAAGTCTTCCCCCCTTAAGTCTTCCCTCTGTCCTCTTCTCCGGTAAGGACGCCAGAAACCCGAACCCAGAGTGTCACGTCGCTGTCACATTATTAGCGTACCCAAGGTGACCGCAACCATCGCGTCGCCCCTGATGGGCCGATTGATCTGTTCGTTCGGTCCACATTTTCTTCTTGGAACATTCGATAAACATGACCGCCAATTTATTCCCAAATCTGCCTTCACCTCCACGATGCGTGACCACGCGCGTATCGACACGTAACTTGAAACGCTGACTCGGCTTGTGTGGCAATCTGGTTGCCAGTGCCGAGTATACGAAGTTCTCATTTATTGGTAACCTATGCCAACCACGCATTCCGCTCAGGACGCGGCTGTTCCAGGGATGGACTCGCATTCAAGTACCCGGTGCACTTGAACGCCGACCTCTGGTCGGAGGTTAGCGACGTCGGGCGGCCTCATGGCTTCCTGCTTAAAATCGAATGGTAATGAGGCTCGCGAATAGAAGAGGTCGCAACAATGTCGTCCGAACAGCAACTCGAGGAGCGGTTCATTCAAAAGCTGCTCGGCCTGAAGTACGAATACCGCGCTGACATCCGCGATCGCGCTGCGCTCGAAGCCAACTTCCGGGAGAAGTTCCAGGAATTGAACCGCGTCAAGCTGACCGACGACGAGTTCCAGCGCCTGCTCGACGAGGTCGTCACGCCGGACGTGTTCGCCTCGGCTCGCACGCTCCGCAACATCACCAGCTTCACTCGCGATGACGGCACGCCGCTGAACTTTACCCTCGTTAACATCAAGGACTGGTGCAAGAACACGTTCGAGGTCGTCAACCAGCTCCGCATCAACACCGACAACAGCCACCACCGCTACGACGTCATCCTGCTCATGAACGGCGTGCCAGTCGTTCAGATCGAGTTCAAGACGCTCGGCATCAGCCCCCGGCGGGCGATGGAACAGATAGTCGATTACAAGAACGATCCCGGCAATGGCTACACCCGCACGCTCCTGAGCTTCGTGCAACTCTTTATCGTCAGCAACTACACCGACACCTGGTACTTCGCCAACAACAACACCCGGCATTTCAGCTTCAACGCCGACGAGCGGTTCCTGCCCGTTTACCAGTTCGCGGCCCAGGACAACAGCAAGATCGTCCATCTCGACACCTTCGCCGAGAAGTTCCTCGAAAAGTGCACCCTCAGCGAGATGGTCCACCGCTACATGGTGCTCGTTGCCAGCGAGCAGAAGTTGCTGATGATGCGGCCGTACCAGATCTACGCGGTGAAGGCGATCGTCGAATGTATCCATCAGAACTGCGGCAATGGCTACGTCTGGCACACCACTGGCAGCGGTAAGACGCTCACCTCCTTCAAGGCGTCCACGCTCCTGAAGGACAACCCCGACATCGAGAAGTGCCTGTTCGTCGTCGATCGCAAGGACCTTGACCGGCAGACCCGCGAGGAGTTCAACAAGTTCCAGGAAGGCTGCGTGGAGGAGAACACCAACACGGGCACGCTCGTCCGGCGACTGCTCTCGGACGACTACGCCGACAAGGTCATCGTCACCACGATTCAGAAGCTCGGCCTCGCCCTGGACGAATCCAGCAAGCGCAACAAGCAGAACCGCAGCCAGGGAAGGGCCACCTACAAGGAACAGCTCGAACCGCTGCGGGACAAGCGGATGGTCTTCATCTTCGATGAGTGCCACCGCTCGCAGTTTGGCGACAACCACGAAGCGATCAAGAATTTCTTCCCGAGCGCCCAGCTTTTCGGCTTCACGGGCACGCCGATCTTCGAGGAAAACGCCACGGTCCAGAAGATCGAAGGCCAGCAAGCGTCGTACAAGACCACGCAAGACCTCTTCCAGAAGGAACTGCACGCGTACACCATCACGCACGCGATCGAGGACCAGAACGTCCTCCGGTTCCACGTCGATTACTTCAAGGCGGGCAAGAACGACCTCGCTCCCAGCGGGACGATGTTAAAGAAGGCCGTCGTCGACGCCATCCTCGACAAGCACGACGCCGCCACCGGCGGCCGCCGATTCAACGCCCTCCTCGCCACGGCGTCCATCAACGACGCCATCGAATACTTCGCCATGTTCGACGGCGTGCAGAACGGCCGCATGCTCGCCGATCCGGACTACGCCCGGCTCAACATCGCCTGCGTCTTCTCGCCGCCGGCCGACGGGAACAAGGATGTGCAGCAGATTCAGGAAGACCTGCCGCAGGAAAAGGCCGACAACGAGCAAGACCCCGAGGGGAAGAAGAAGGCCCTCACCGCCATCATCGCCGACTACAACGCCCGCTTCGGCACGAATCACAGCATCACCGAGTTCGACCTCTACTACCAGGACGTGCAAAAGCGGATCAAGGACCAGCAGTTCCCGAATGCCGACCTGCCGAAGAAGGGCCGGGAGAAGATCGATATCACCATCGTGGTCGATATGCTCCTCACCGGCTTCGACTCGAAGTTCCTCAATACGCTCTACGTCGATAAGAACCTCAAGCATCACGGCCTGATTCAGGCGTTCTCCCGCACCAACCGGGTGCTCAACGGCGCCAAGCCGTACGGCAATGTCCTGGACTTCCGCGGCCAGCAGGACGCCGTCGATGCCGCCATCGCCCTCTTTTCCGGCGCGAAGGCGGACAAGGCCCGCGAAATCTGGCTGGTGGACAAGGCCCCGCAGGTGATAGAGAAGCTCAAGACCGCCGTCACCGACTTGAACAACTTCATGGCGTCGCAGAAGCTCGAACCGAAGCCCGAGGCCGTCCCAAATCTCAAGGGGGACGACGCCCGCGCGGCCTTCATCCACAAGTTCAAGGAAGTGCAACGGCTGCAAATCCAGCTCGACCAGTACACCGACCTCACGCCGGAGAACAAGACGGCCATCGAGAGCATTCTCCCAAAGGAGAAGCTCAAGGGGTTCCGCGGCGCGTACATTGAAACCGCCCAGCGGCTGAAGCAACAACAGGGCAAGACCGGCGGCCAGCCGAGTTCGTCCGTGGATCAACTTGATTTCGAGTTCGTCCTCTTCGCCTCGGCGCTGATCGATTACGACTACATCATGGGCCTGATCGCCAAGTATTCGCAGCAGGCCCCCGGTAAGGCAAAGATGAGCCGCGAACAACTGATCGGCCTGATCGCCTCCGACGCCAAGTTCATGGATGAACGCGAGTTGATCACCGACTACGTCAAGTCGCTCGAAACCGGTAAGAAGCTGGACGAAAAGGCCGTCCGCGAGGGCTACCAGCGCTTCAAGGCCGAGCGGAACGCGAAGGAACTGGCCGGCGTCGCCGGCAAGCACGGCCTGGCGGCCGACACGCTGCAAGGTTTCATCGATACCATCCTCGGCCGCATGGTCTTCGACGGCGAGCAACTCACCGACTTGCTGGCTCCGCTGGAACTGAGCTGGCGCGAACGCCGGGGAAGGGAACTGGCCCTCATGGATGACCTGCTCCCCCTCCTGAAGAAGCTCGCCGGCGGCCGCGAGATTTCGGGACTCAACGCCTACGAGCAATAACGAGACTGCCATGAGTACCAACGACAAGTTGACGCCCAAGCTGCGGTTTCCGGAGTTTCGGAATGACGGAAGCTGGAAGGCGACGCCGCTCAGTGATCTGTGCGACCGGATCGTCGAAAAAGTGGGCGAGGTTCCACTCACTCCTGTGAGCATCACGGCTGGGCGCGGTTACGTCTCGCAGGCAGAGAAGTTCGGGCGTGACATTTCAGGGGCCCAATACAAGAACTACATTTACCTTCGGCGTGGGGAATTCGCCTACAACAAAGGCAACTCGAATCTGTATCCACAAGGTTGCGTGTATAGGCTTAAGGAGTTCGATGAGGCGGCTGCGTCAAATGCATTCATTTGTTTCAAGCTGAGAGATGGAAACGCTCCGGGGTTCTTTGAGGGGCTATTTGAAAAGAACTCGCATGGTCATCAACTCATCAGGTTTCTAACGAGCGGCGCGAGGAGTGATGGCCTGCTGAACATCAAAGCCGAGGAGTTCTTCAGCGTACGGTTTCCAATTCCACTCCGTTCGGCCGAGCAGCGAAAGATTGCCGATTGCCTTTCGCCGCTGGATGAGTTGATCGCGGCGGAGGGGCGGAAGTTGATGTCGCTGCGGGCCTACAAGAAAGGTCTGATGCAACAACTCTTCCCCCGCGACGGCGAAACCACGCCGCGATTGCGATTTCCCGAGTTTCGCGGCAACGGGGAGTGGAAGGCACACAAGTTTGGCGATTTCGTCGTCAAATCCTTTTACGGAACTTCTGCATCAACTTCGGAGACTGGACAGTACCCTGTGCTTCGCATGGGTAACATGGCGGATGGCACATTGGACTTTACCAATCTCGTTTACATTGACTTGGAACGCGCCGAGTTTGAGGGCTTCCGCTTGAAAAGAGGCGACATCCTTCTGAACCGGACTAACAGCCGTGATTTGGTCGGGAAGGTATCGGTCTTCGATAGCGAGTCTGATTGCATCACGGCGTCCTACATCGTCTCCTTTCGCCTTGATGATGAACGCATCGACCCGTGGTTCTGCAACCAGATGCTGAACACACAGATGTACCAATTACGCATAAAGCTTCTCTCGACACCGAGCATTAGTCAGGCAAACATCAACCCGACCAGCTTCAGGACCGGCCTCGACATCACCGTTCCAGACCCCGCCGAGCAGCAGCGAATTGCCGCGTGTTTATCCTCGCTGGATGACGTGCTGGCCGCGCAGTCGCGAAAGCTGGAGGGCTTGAAGGACCACAAGAAGGGGCTGATGCAGCAGCTATTCCCGTCGGCGGAGGGGGATTGAATTGTGAGCAAACAGTTTCGATCACTCAAATCTCTAGCACGCAAGCTTCGTCGGGACCTTAAGGGAGTCCATGCGAGGAAGAAGACTGCGAAGCGAAAAGGCACAACGAAGGTCAACGGAAACGACTTTGTGCTGATCTTTGCCCATAACGGGGTGGGTAAGACGCGATTGTCCATGGACTTCAAAGAACTCGGGAAGACGACCGGAAGGCGCGACACGTTATATTTCAACGCTTTCACGGAGGATCTTTTCGACTGGGAGAACGACTTCGACGGGGACACAGAGCGAAGGATCCGGTTCAAATCGCGCTCACATTTCTTCGACGGCCTTGATGGAATGGGTATCGAAGACCTGATTCGGCCGCACCTGCATCGATACTCGGATTTTAACTTTGCCATCAATTATCCTGACTCTGAGGTCAGGTTTTTTCGTGATGTAGTTGTTGCTGGCAAGAGCCAACGTCTGGAGGACATCAAGATTTCGCGAGGCGAGGAGAACTTGTTTATCTGGTGCTTCTTCCTGGCCATTTTGCAGCTGGCGACCGAGGCCCAGAAGGGCGATCCCTATGATTGGGTCAAGTATGTCTATATTGACGACCCTATCTCCTCACTGGATGAGCACAACACCATTGCACTTGCGTCAGATCTCGCCGCATTGTTGAAGAATGCAACCAATGACGTGAAGGTGGTCATTTCGACCCATCACGGGCTCTTCTTCAACATCATGTTCAACGAGCTTAAAGGAAGATGGTCGGCGAGCACGAGCGACAATATCAACAAGAAGTCGTATATCCTCCACCGCCACGATGGATCAGCCACCTTAACGCTGCAAGATACTGGAGAGTCTCCGTTTCTGCATCATGTGGCAGCATTGAGGGAGTTGCAAGCGGCAGCAAGGTCGGGCGAGTTGACCCAATATCACTGCAATTCACTACGAAGCATTCTTGAGAAGACTGCGATCTTTTTCGGGAGCCAACACTTTTCGATGTGCTTTGATGGATTGTCAAACAAGCAGTTGTACGCCCGGTTCCTTAACGTACGTAGCCATGCAAAGTATTCGGTCTTCGAACCGGTGCCCCTACACGCCGCCGAGAAGAAGATGTTCCGCGAAATACTCGACGCTTTCGTTAAGCGTTACCCTTTTGCTACAGCGCAGACCCTTTAGCCTTGTGCGAGAGAGAATTTAACAAACGACATGACCGACCGCAACCAACAACAACTGGGTAAGACCCTATGGGCCATCGCGGACCAACTGCGCGGCGCGATGAATGCGGACGACTTCCGCGACTACATGCTGGCGTTCCTGTTCCTTCGCTACCTGTCGGACAACTACGAGTCCGCGGTGAAGAAGGAACTGGGGAAGGACTATCCCAAGGTGAACGGCGACGGCCGGGATGTGCCGCTGGCGCTCTGGTATGCCGCGAACAAGAAGGACGTGGCGGACTTCGAGAAGCAGATGCGCCGCAAGGTGCATTACGTTATCAAGCCCGAACACATCTGGGCCAGCATCGCGAGCATGGCCCGCCGGCAGGACAACGAGCTGCTCAAGACGTTGCAGGAGGGGTTCAAGTACATCGAGAACGAGTCGTTCCAGAGCACGTTTCAGGGGCTGTTCTCGGAGATCAACCTCGGCTCGGACAAGTTGGGGAAGACCTACGCCGACCGCAACGCCAAGCTCTGCACGATCCTCCAGAAGATCGCCGAGGGCCTCGCGGAATTCTCGACCGACGCCGACACGCTGGGCGACGCCTACGAGTACCTCATCGGCCAGTTCGCCGCCGGCTCGGGAAAGAAGGCCGGCGAGTTTTACACGCCGCAGCAGATTTCGAGCATCCTCTCGGCCCTCGTCACGCTCGACAGCCAGGAGCCGAAGACCGGTAAGAAGAAGCGGCTGGAAAGCCTGTTCGACTTCGCCTGCGGGTCAGGCTCGTTGTTGCTGAACGTCCGGCACCGGATGGGGTCGCACGGGATCGGGAAGATCTTCGGGCAGGAAAAGAACATCACGACCTACAACCTGGCGCGGATGAACATGCTGCTGCACGGGGTGAAGGACACGGAGTTCGAAATCTACCACGGCGACACGCTAACGAACGACTGGGACATGTTGAAGGAGCCGAACCCCGCCAAGATGCCGAAGTTCGACGCCGTGGTCGCCAATCCGCCGTTCAGCTACCGCTGGGAACCGACCGAGGCGATGGGCGACGATGTTCGCTTCAAGAACTACGGGCTGGCCCCGAAGAGCGCGGCCGATTTCGCGTTCCTGCTGCACGGCTTCCATTACTTGAAGGATGAAGGGGTGATGGCAATCATCCTGCCGCACGGCGTTCTGTTCCGCGGCGGTGCGGAAGAACGCATCCGCACCAAGTTGCTCAAGGATGGGAGCATCGACACGGTGATCGGCCTGCCGGCGAACCTGTTCTACTCGACGGGCATTCCGGTCTGCATCCTTGTGCTGAAGAAGTGCAAGAAGCCGGACGACGTGCTGTTCATCAACGCCGCCGAGCACTTCGAGAAGGGGAAGCGCCAGAACCAACTGACGGAAGAACACATCGGCAAGATCATCGACAGCTACCAGCACCGCAAGGAGGAACCTCGATATTCTCGCCGCGTGGGGATGGAGGAGATCGAACAGAACGACTTCAACCTGAATATTTCCCGCTACGTCAGCACCGCCGAGGCTGAAGAAGAGATCGACCTGAAGGCGACGCACGACGAGTTGGTGAAGATCGAGAAGGAGATTCAGGCCGCCCGAGACCGGCACAACAAGTACCTGACGGAACTCGGCCTGCCGCCGCTACCGTAGCTAGACAGACGGCGCGCAATCTGGAAGAGACGAGAGACGAGGGAGAGACGAGGGGACAGTCATCGCACTATCCTTTCTTCCAACGGCTTGTGGAAAAAATATGTTTTCGGACACAAATTATCCGAAGAAGCACCTTGGATCGGCCCGCGTCGCCATTCATGATGACTAGGGACCTATTCAGGCACCAAACCAGAATGCTATCGGTCACGCCATAGGCCAGATTCCCCAATGGGCAGTCCTGTTCCAGCCGGAAGCCGGTCCCACGAAACTTCAAGCCCGTCCTTCTTCGCTTGATTTCCTGCCAGGCCGGAGCTAATCTGTACATGCCCTGCTGTTGCATTCCCAGCTGCCTTCGCGACCCAACAAATCCCTTCCATGGAACCAACGTGCTCGGCTACCGAATGGGACCGGAGGCTCGCGGTTGAGCCGCCCGTGAGCGAGCCGGTCTGCCCGGCATGCGGCGGGCCTTTGCTGCATTTGGCGGGCTTTTCCCGGTGCAGGCGCTGCGGCTTCACGACTTGCGAGGCGTGCGCCGGGGAAGTCGAGCAACCGTGAACGGGGGACAGCATGACCATGCTCAAGGCTCAGCTCATCCAGGAATATCTAGCCGGTCCCGCGCTCGTGCGCGACGCCGTGGCCGGCATGACGTCCGAACAACTGCGCGCCAGGCCGGTTGCTGGCCGCTGGTCTACCCTGGAAGTAATCTCCCATCTCGCCGATGTCGAGATGCAGTACGCGGAGCAGCTCAAGCGCGTCGCCGCGGAGGACGAACCCTTGCTTGCAATTGCGCCGGCTGCCTGGGTGCCGCGGCTGGACGGCGCGCGCCGGAACATCGAGATCGAGCTCCGGCTGATCGATTTGATTCGCTGCCGAACGGCGCACATTCTTCGCCCCCTCGGGCCCGAAGACTTCCAGCGCCGCGGCATGGACCCGGCGGAGGCTCCGTTGACCCTCGAAACACTCCTGCGCCGCGCCATCGCTCACAACCCGCATCACATCCGTTTCATCCAGGAGAACAGGCTCGCCCTGAAACGAACGGCACCGTGAAGTCCATGACTGTGGCTCATTCCTCATGAGCCTCGCCGGCATACTCAGCAACGTCATCGACACGGTTACGAGCCAGTCCACAAAGCGTATCGACACACTGGCTTATGGCTCTTCGGGCGGATAGAGGTATGAATACACACTTACGCTTCTGTTCACTACCTCGTCGGGCGAGACTCCGCGCAGCGTCGGGTTCCACTGGGCTTCGAGCCGCCGTGTGGGGGCGGCTTCATCAATCGCCTTATTATCTTCGGTCATGAAGACCGGCGCGACGGGAATTTGCAGAATGCGTCCGTCCATTTCGAATACCATGAGGCCAAGTGAGTTCGGTACGTCGGCGCTGAGAGTCAAGGTGGCCACGACACTATCGCCGCGGCCAACAGCCTCCGCCTTGAGCGCGGTGACCTGTACCTCGTACGCCCCTCCCGGCGGCCGTCGCCCGCCGTCCGGCGGGTAGAGGTATGAGTACACGCTGGCCCTCTTGTTCTTTAGATCCCCTGCGAAGGCTCGGCGTAGTTTGGGGTTCCAATAGGTCTCCAGGCGCCTAGTGGGATCGCCGTCGTCAACGGGTTTATGGTCCTCGGTTGTGAAGACCGGCGCAAGTGGTAACTTTACGGTACGGTCTCCTAACTTGAACACCAATTGACCGACGGAATTCGGTACTTCCGCGCTAAAGGTCAGAGTCGCAACCATCCAACCGGACCGACCACCAACGGGGCGCGCCTGTACTCCGGTGATATCCACTGCGTATGACTCGCGCGGTGGCTTTTCGCCGTTTTTTTCCGTAGACTTCGTCTGCTCACGCGACGGGTAGGATACATAGGCCCAAACAGCCGCACCGAAGCAACTAGCGAAGAGAACAGCTGCGCTAACCAGAGCGAACAGAGCCAGTCGATGTCGCTTTTGCATTTCCTCCCGGATGAGCCGTACTCTTTCTTCCCGAGTGAAGTTCGATCCGTCGATGTTGTACCTTGTTAAGTAATTGTCGACGGCCTTCGCCCGCTGATCCTGGGGCAATAACTCCAGCTTCTTCTGAGCGTACTGGAGCCAGCGGCAGTAAGTGTAGTACGCCAAGGCGATGACCACTGCGAGCAACGCCATGGGCGTTCCGACATTCGACACAATCCGAAGAATCTCGATCATGCTACCTCCGATTCGCTTCTCGTAGAGGCTCCACGATCATAAGGGCTTCTAATTATTGGTTCGTGATCAGTACTTCATGCTAACCGAAAGCGACCGCAAGGGAAAGGGTCGGGAGAGAGAGGCCGAAGTAATAGGAGACCGAAGTGACAGAGGAGGCCGAAGAGGTTGAGGGGATAGTCATTTGGAAGCAACAAAGGGGGGTTGGGAGAGTTAAGACGAATTGTCTTAATTCCGCCCGACCCCAATGCTCGCCTGGCAGCACTCGGGTCCTAATCGCATCGCATTTCCAGGAACCCCAACACCTGATCCAGCGCTTTCTCCACCGTCGGCAGGCCGCCCCAGATCAGGTCATACGGTTCCCAGAGGTGTATTTCGCGGCGAGAAGAAGAAAGGGGTCGGGAGTCGTTAAGACAACTTGTCTTAATTCCGCCCGGCCCCCTCTTTGCTCGACCGCGGCACTCAGTCCTAATCGCAGCGCATCTCCAGGAACCCCAGCACCTCATAGAGTGCCTTGTCCACGGTCGGCAGGCCGCTCCAGATCAGGTCATACGGCTCCCAGAACTCTACCTCCCGGCCCGCTGTGCTTTCCAGGCCCCCGGCGGGGCAGAGGGAAGCCAGCGGCACCTCCACCTGGCGGTGAATGGCGACCTGGAAGCCGCCCTCGTTGATCGACCGCAGCGCCTGCAGCCGGAACAGCCGCGTCTCGTCGTCGCCGCGCAGCGGGCCGTACACCTCGATGGTCTTTTCCAACACGTAGGGCTCATGCAATTTCATGAGCCGCTCGAAATGGATGCAGCCGGTTCGCTGCTCCGCAGCCGGTTCCGCACTTTCCTCTCTGTCGCCGGCGTCCGTTGGCAGATCCTCGAACGGGTCCACAAAGTCGCGCAGTGCCTCGACAACCTGGCGCACCGGCCGGACCACTTCATCGACAAATGCCCGTGCGAACGCCCGGCCGGCCCCTTCGCCGCCACAGCAGGCATCGAATGGGAAAAGGGATGGGAAAAGAGGATGGGAAAAGGGGACATCCTAGATTATCCCCCTGTTAAGTGGATAATATCCCAAAGCCATCCGCGTCAGGCGGCGCGGGGAGTCGGTAGCCCGCTCCGGCGCCGGCCGGTCCCCACCGGCCAAGGTCGGCCGCTGCCATTATACGCCAGCATGCCTTCTCGCGTCTGATCGGTCCGTTGCCAAATTTTCCGCCCGATTTTTCTTGACAAAACTATCCAGACTGCGCAGTTTATCTAATCATTCAGACGACGCAGAGAGAGGATGGGTTTTGAGACCAAGGGTTTCCCTAACCTCTGGGGCTTATAGCTCCATTCTTAAGGAGAAAGCTATGCGAGCCTGCGTCAAGCGAAATCGAGCACTCTTGAGTGTCGAGGCACTGGAGGCGCGTAACCTCCTGGCAGCGAGCTTTACTGGCAACGCAGCAGTCACTTTCATGCTGGGCGTTGCCACGGACATCGCTCAGAAGTTTGGTTCGGCACCGAATCAGAATGGCTCGCTCAAGGCTGTCACGCAGAGCGCGGGCCAAGTTCTAGTAGATTTCGGGAAACTGAGTTCAGACGTGTTCGGCACATTGGTTGACGGCGCGGTTGCGGCCGGGGACGCGGCCGCCGTGGCCGGGATTACCGAATTGCCGCCCGCGTCGATCGCTTTCATCGCGTTGGCGGAGCAATACAAAGCAGTCACCAAGGCCCCAGACAGGGCAGCCACGGCGGCCAAACTCATTAGCGATACTCAAGAGGCTTTCGAGGCACCGACTTCGGAACATATAACCAATGTAGGCGTCGATGTGGCGAAGCTAGTCGGCAACGATTATCTCGACGTGGCCGCAGACGTCGTCTCTGATGTTCAGGATGCCAAGAAGCTATCCGACTCGTTTGGCAATCTTGTTCAAGCCTTGCAGAACTACTCTCAGCAAGTCAGTCCCGGGCTGAACGCAGTGCTTATGGAAGCCGAGTCCCAGGTACAGTCTTACACCCAGATGTTCAATTCTTATTTGCAGAACGTTCAGACGCAGCTGGTTCAAGGCGCCCAACAAGCCGAACAAGCGATCATGCTGTTTGCCCAACAACATCAGGCCGTGAACCAGGATCCAGACAACGATGGCGACATAGATGTGGACGCCAGTGGCAATGTGGTTGATCCAACCTAAGGACGGACAAAGCCGGAAGGAAACCGTGCGGCCGGGGCTGAAGACTCCAGCCCCGGCCACGCCCCTGTAGGTGGCTGGACGAATGAATGTCCGCAAACAACCGTTGCCGGGCCTGCTCCAGCGGAAAAGCGGATATTCTGAATTATCGGTTCGCGAATTTCGGGGCGCTTCATGGTTTATCGCTATGCGCCTCGCCGGCATACTGCAGCAACGTGATGGGTACGGTCGTTGCGTTTCTCATTTCAATGAGTTGTGGAAAAATACTTTTCGGACAATGTTTATCCGTATTGACAAACGGCGGGCAATAAGGGGGACATTTCATCAACGGGATGTGGTCCGTGGTCAGTGGGCTACTGACTACTGACCACTTACGCCAAGACGGCCACCTGACCATCTTGGCAGCTTACGATGCATAAGCCGCGCTTACCGTCAACGGCATTCCGAAGGTTCCGGCAAGAATTCAGCAACTTTTTTCAACTTCGCCATAGTCCGCCAAGGCGTTAGGCGTTTGGCGGGCGGACTATGGCCAACGGCGGCCACGAGCCTCCTGCCAAGACGGCCACCCGTGGCCGTCTTGGACGCGGTCGATGCACAAAGCGCGGTTACCGTCAACAGGATTCCGAAGCTTCCGGCAAGAATTCCGCAAAATTCAGCAAGAATACCAAGAGTGCCATGGTGTTTGGCAGGCATCCTTGGGCCAAACGCGGACAGGTCTCATGCGCTTGACAATTTCTTCGCTAGCATGGTATGAATCTGCTCCCACTACGGCATTGTCAGGAGCACCGCATGGCGGCGTCTCGCGAACGAATCCTGGTCACGGGCGCCGCCGGCTTTATCGGGGCCTGTCTTACACGGAATCTGATCGCCGCTGGACACGAGGTACACGCGATCGTGCGGCCGGGTTCCAACACCTGGCGCCTGGCGGACGTTGAAGGTCAATATGCGAGGCACCGCGTTGACTTGCTGGATGGCAGCGGCGTGCGGCAAGCGGTGGCCGCCGGCCGGCCGGAGTGCATCTTCCATCTGGCCGCGCATGGCGCTTATCCCGGGCAAAAAGACCGCGCCGCGATAATGGCCGGCACCTTGCTAGGTACCGCCAATCTGCTCGATGCGCTGGCGGAGTGCGACTACCGGGTGCTGGTGCATACCGGAAGCTCCTCGGAATACGGACACAAGAAAGGCGCCATGCGGCCGAAGGATCTACTCGAGCCGCGCACGGATTACGCGGTCGCCAAGGCCGCCGCCGGCTTGCTTTGCCAGGCCGAGGCTCACAAGGGACGGCCAGTGGTCGTTGTGCGCATCTTTTCCGCTTACGGGCCGTGGGAGGATCCGACCCGCCTGGTGCCCTATGTCATGGACTGCTGTCACCGCAGCGAACCCGCGCGGGTTTCTGCCGGCTGGCAGCCCCGCGACTTTATTTACGTCGACGATGTCGTCGATTTGCTCAAGATAGCCGCATCGCAGCCAAGCATGCATGGTCACATTCTGCACGCCTGCACCGGTCAGCAGAACACGGTCCGCGACATGGTGCAGACCATCATTTCCGTCTGCGGCTCAGGCCGCGTCCAGGCTCTTTTTGGGGCCGAAGCGGTCCGGCGGGATGAGCCAACAAGCTGGGTCGGCAGCATTGCAGAAACGACCGCGCTTACGGGGTGGACTCCCCAGCACACTCTACGGAGCGGCATCGAGCGGATGTGGGCCTGGTATCGCTCGGCGCATGACCTGCAGGCGGCGTGAGCAGTGCTCCCTGAATTCTACGCCGCCGCCGCCGGAGGAATTTGATAGCCTGTCTCCGGCGTGGACACTTTCAGGACGCCCTCACCAGCCTCACGCATTCGCGTCAGCAGACTTCCACCTGCGGCCAGCAGACCGAGATACTTGAAGGCAAACAAGAGCCTCGGCCCGATGGGCAGCACAAACGGCTGCCACCACAGCAGCAGGAATGCCATCAGCACGTGAATCCAGAGCGCGTCGCGGCGATCCCACACCGCGAGCACCGCCACCGGCAGAAACACAAGACTGTAGTCGTTGGCGACCGGGGGCACGAACGTCGCTGCCGCAACCAGCCAAACCAGGTAAGGATAGATCACCAGACGGGCATTCGGACAGCGCCAAAGCCGATAGTTCACCCAGAGAACCGCCGGCATGATGAAACAGGCGGCGCCCGCCTTGGCGGGGATGCGCAGCAGCCAGCGCAGCGGCGTGCCGGTCCAGAGGAGCCGCCAGCAACCGCTGAACGAATGCGTGGTGTGTGACCAGAAACCGTGGTGATCGAAAGTGCCTGTGCCGGCCAGATAACGCATGTTGTGAAGGAATTCCTGCGTTCCTTTCAGATCGGCCAGGCCGATCGCCACGGCAACCAGGAGGAAACAGAGGGCCGCGCGCCAGCGTCGCAGGGCCAGCAGCCCGATAATCAGGAGGCCCGGGTAGATCTTGATCCAGGCCGCCAACGCGAAAACACTGCCGGCAAAGCCTTCTCGCACCAGGGTCTTGCCTTGTAAAGCCCACGCCCCGAGAACAACCAGTACGAGCACCAGAAGATCACAGTTGCCGCGCTCGACGGCATAGAAAACAGCCGTGGAGAACAAAACGCCAGCGACCACGAGCGGCAGCGGCACCTCGGAGAGCCCCAGCCTCCTGCGTGTCCGCCAGGCCGCCCAGGCGCCAAGGGAAACCATGACTGTTAGAGCCGCGGTCCACAGCGCTGCCGCTACCTGCGGTCGAACGAAATGACACCAGGCATAGATCCGCAAAACAATGGGCGGGTAGCTGAAGCAATAATCTAAATGGAAGGGCCTCACGTTCTCGCGATACGGGTCGCCGCCGGTATACCAGTGACACGTATCGTAATAGACGGAAAGGAAATCCAAATTCATGAAGCTGTAGCACGGAATCCAGGTTCTATGGCCGCTGACCAGATGATTGTGGCGCAGGCTGTTTCCCCACCAGATGCCCCAGAGAGTCATGAGAGCAACGCCGAGGATCGATATCCCAAAGCGCCGCATAAACCGAGCCATGCCCCCACCGACATCGGTGTTCTGTTCCACTGAGTACTCCATGATTCGAACTATTGAATATCGATGACGAAGCCGTCTGCGCGTAGGATGAGCGGGGCGGTTATAATGCTGGCCCCGGCAAGAATCAAGGTCGGAATCGATCAGAAAGAAGCTGTCATGGATCCATTTCTGCAAGCGGCGATCGCAGAAGCGGAGGCCGGACTAAGCGAGGGCGGCATTCCGATCGGCTCCGTACTCGTTTACCGAGGCGCGATCCTCGCCCGCGGTCATAATCGCCGCGTGCAGCGCGGCAGCGTGATCCTCCACGGTGAGATGGATGCATTGGAAAATGCCGGCCGGCACCCTGCTGCGGTCTACCGCGCGTCGGTCCTGTACACCACGCTGTCGCCGTGCGCCATGTGTTCGGGGACAATTTTGCTCTATGGCATTCCGCAGGTGATCATTGGCGAGAATCAGACCTTCCGCGGCGAGGAAGACTTGCTGAAGAGCCGCGGCGTGAAGCTTACGGTCCTTCAGAACGACCGCTGCATCGACCTGATGAGAAGCTTCATTGAGAAGAATCCCCAGCTATGGAATGAAGATATCGGGACCTGAGCCGTTAAGTGCGAGGATTTCATGAACAGCCTGACTATTCGCAGCGATGCCTGTGCGTTGGATTTTCTCGCCCTGGGCGCGCTCGTGCACCGGCTCGACCCGGGCGTAATCCCGTTTCGCAAGGCGCGATCCGTTGACATTCACGTCTCCGGGGGCGAATACAATGTCGCGGCGAACCTGTCGGAGTGCTTCAAGCTCCGTACCGGCATTGCCACGGCGATGGTGCACTACGGCATCGGCGAGCTGGTGCAGGCGCGCGCTCGCGAAACGGGCGTCACGCCGTTCTACAAATGGTTCGAGCACGACGGCGTGCGCGGTCCGAATATTGCCACCGTGTACAGCGACCGCGGCCACGGCGTGCGGCCGCCTGTGGTCTTTTACAACCGCGCCAACGAGGCGGGCGCCTTGCTCAAGCCGGGCGATTTCGATTGGCCGAAACTCTTCGCGGCGGGAGTGCGCTGGTTCCATTCGGGAGGCATCTTTGCCGCCCTGTCGCCAACCACTGCGGAGCTGATCATGGAAGGGATGCAGGCCGCCAGGTCCTCGGGCGCCGTCAATTCCTTCGATCTGAACTACCGCGCCAAAATGTGGGCGTCCGTCGGCGGGCTGCAACGCGCCCAGCAGGTGCTCCGCCGCATCGTCGACCATGTGGACGCGCTTTTTGGCAACGAGGAGGACTTGCAAAAAGGTCTTGGCATCCCCGGTCCTGATGTCGCCGCCAAGTCCTCCCTCGACCCGGACACCTTCTTTATGATGATCGACCGTGTGGTCGAACGGCATCCCAACATCAAGCTGGTCGCGACGACGCTGCGCGAGGTGCATTCCACCAACCGCCACGACTGGGCCGCCGTACTCTGGCTTAATGGAGAGCGCTTCGTCAGCCCGCTCTGTCAGCTGGACGTCCTCGATCGCATCGGCGGCGGCGATGGGTTTTCGGCCGGTCTGATCTACGGCCTGCTCCGCGGCCGCACGCCGGAGGAAGCGCTACGTCTCGGCTGGGCGCACGGCGCGCTGCTGACTACTTTCCCCGGCGACATCAGCATGGCCAAACTGGAAGAAGTTGAAGCGTTGGCCGGCGGCGGAACGGCCCGTGTGCAACGCTGAAATCATCCAGCCTTACGCACAAGAACGTCAACGACTCGCGCGGCAGGCCTGGACTTGACGAGGACTTCTGCCGCGTATTACGATATATAGCACAAGTATTACAAGGAGACGCATTTCATGCGAAGTGTGCGCTTGGACCCTTGCCTGGAGTTGAAGTTGGCGCGCGCCGCGCGCGCTGTCGCCCAGTCGCAGTCCGAATTCATCCGCGAGGCGCTGGCACGGCGCTGCGCGGAGGTGCTCGGCGAATCGCTCGCCGAGCGGCTCGCGCCTGTTGTCGGCATTGTAAAAAGCTCCGGGGGGCGAGCCGGGCGGTCGGGAGCAGCGTTCAAGGAAACTCTTGCCCGTAGGCGCAGACAATGATTCTCACAGACGCCGGGCCGCTCGTGGCGCTCCTGGACCGGGGCGAGACGCACCACCGTGCGTGCGTCGAATGCCTCACCGAGCTGACTGGACCCATGCTAACCACCTGGCCCGCGTTCACGGAGGCGATGTATCTGCTTGGAGACGCCGGCGGCTGGGATGCGCAGGCTGCGTTGTGGCGCCTGATCGAGCAGGGCGATCTCGAAATAGCCGCGCAAACGCCGGAACAAGCGAAACGCATGCGCGCGTTGATGGAGAAATATCGGGACCGGCCCATGGACTTGGCGGATGCCTCCCTGGTCGCGCATGCCGAGGAATATGGTCTTCGCGATATCTTTACGCTGGACCGCGCAGATTTTCAGACGTACCGAATCCACCGCCGGCTGTCATTTCGCCTGTGGCCGCGAAACCTCTAATTTAATGTCAAGCGAAAATCCCGGCGCTTGACATGGCAATCCAGCAGGGTATCATCTTTCCTAACCTCTCCAAGATACGCAAATTGAAATGGCAGGGGATCATCCGTTATTAATTACATGGCGCTCAGGCTTGATCGATCCACTGGAGGAGATCCGAGGGCTGTGGCAATACACAAGGGGCGATCCGGAAATCTGCATCGCCGTCCTGGATGGGCCCGTGGATCTGACGCACCCGAGCCTGGCCGGCGCGCAACTGACGCTGGTCGATTGCCTGGAAACATCTCAGGCAGGGCGGGCTGATCAACATGGCACGCATGTCGCCAGTGTGATTTTTGGCCAGCACAGCGGTCCGGTGAAAGGCGTCGCGCCGCTCTGCCGGGGTCTTGTCATACCGGTTTTTGCCTCGGACGGCACGGATGGCCTGGGTCCTTGTTCGCAAGTAGATCTCGCGCGGGCTATTGCCGTGGCCGTGCAACATGGGGCCCAGGTGATCAATGTCAGCGGCGGCCAATTCTCTCCGTCCGGAACAGCCGATCCGCTGCTGGCAAGAGTCGTTGGTGATGCGGCCGCCGCGGGGGCATTGATCGTTGCCGCGGCGGGGAACGACGGCTGCGCGTGTCTGCACGTGCCTGCGGCAGTGGAAGGTGTGCTCGCCGTGGGCGCGATGACCAGTCGCGGGGAGCCGTTGCCGTTTAGTAACTGGGGGGCGCCTTACGAGCGCCAGGGGCTGCTGGCGCCCGGTGAAAACATAGTCGGCGCCGGCCCTGGCGGAGGTAGCGTATGCCGGAGCGGTACGAGCTTCGCGACCGCTGTGGTTTCTGGTGTGGCCGGCCTGTTGCTCAGTGTACAGCGGCTGAGGGGTTGGCAAGTCAGTACCGCACGGGTGCGCGAGTCCTTGTTGCGCACGGCGTTGGGCTGTGATCGAGAAACAGAAACGGATTGCCGGCGTTTGCTCGCCGGGCGCATGGACGTCAAAGGAGCCCTGGCATTTATCCTGCGAGACGAGACTACCATGTCCGAACCAATTGCCGCGCAAGCTCCACAAGAATGTCCAACCATAAATGGCCGGCAAAACACGGCGGCGGGCGCAACCATATCTCAGGCGCCGGCGGCCGGTGTCTCCAGCGCGGCTGCGGGCGGCGACTGCGCCTGTAAAAGCGCTGCCATGCCCACGTTGGTCTATGCGCTGGGACAGCTCGGCTATGACGTGGTGAGCGAAGCTCGGCTGGACTCGCTGGCGCAGAAAATCGCCGGCTACATGGGCACCACGGTCGCAGAGCGCATTCTGGCGTTCGACGCCCGGAAGTTGCTGGCCTATCTCGATCAGAATCCGTGGGATGCCGCCGCCATTACCTGGACCCTGTATCTGGACGGCACGCCCATGTACGCGATTCAGCCGCACGGCGCTTTTGCCGCCGACGCCTATGGCACGCTCCGCGAATTCCTGACGCATCAGCTCGATGAAGCGGTTGAGCGCGTCTCCATTCCCGGGTTCCTGGCAGGCAAGGCGACTCTGCTGCTGGGTCAGGAAGTACCGGTTCTGGTGCCGGCGCTTCGGGGCATGTATAGTTGGACCACCGCGGAGCTGGTCAAGAATGTGGTCGGGCCCACGCCGGCAGCGGAAGCGTCGCAGCCGGACAAGGACGCCCACCGCCAGCGCAGCGCCGGCGTGCGCAACTTCCTCGAGCGCGTTTACCACGCGGTACGCAACCTCGGCCTGACGCCGCAGGAGCGGGCCATCAACTTCGCGGCCACTAATGCCTTTCAGATCGATAAAGTCTATGAACAGGCAATCCGGGAAAAAATGGAGCTGGACAGCATTAACGTGGTCCGCAGTCCCATCTGCCGGCCCGGCTCGGACTGCTGGGATGTGGAGCTCTATTTCTTCTTTCCCGAGCGCCAGGTTCAGACGGTGCGCAAGGTATATCGCTTTACCGTGGATGTCAGCGACGTCGTGCCCGTGACCGTAGGGCCGATGCGCTCCTGGTTTACGCGCTAGAGATCATCTACCCCGAGGCATTCTCAGACGAAAGGAGACAGACCGTGAGACTCCCCGTACAGGTATCCTCCGTGATGCGCCCGTCCTCAGGTTGGCCGTCCGCCAAGGCAAACACGACGGGCGTGCTGCCCAGCGACTGGACATGCAGGTGCAGCAATGGTGTCGCCGTAAGCTGTACCGATAACTGCGTGAACTGTTACTGGAATCCTCACATGCTGCAATGCCTCTGCGGGCCTTGCAATCTATGAAGGAGATCGCTTGGTGAAGTCCCTCCCAATTTGAGTACGCAACGGGGCCGCGACCGGTTAGGATAAGGAGCAGCCAGAGGGCCCCTGCGGCTCACCTTGCACCAGCTCGCTGGGGCACCAGGCGCTGGGAAAGACTCGCCAATGGCTGACGCTCCTGAACAGTTGCCGTCCTTGCCGCCGGAAGACACCAAGATGGCGACCGGCCGCGGGGACGAAAGGACCCAGGCTACGCCGGCCGGGGAGACGCCGCGTTCGCTCCCCGCGCCGGAGCTGGAAGACGCCGCGCAGCACTTTCATGACTCGCCGACTCTGCCCTTCCCGCCCACCGTGGCGGATGCCGCCGCTGGGAGTGGCCGAAAAGAACGCGTCCCCGGCTTTAGCGATCTGCCGTCCACCGATCCCAGCGTAAGCGATGCCGGACAAGCAAGCGGCGCCCGCGCGCTGCCGTGCATGTTTGGCGACTACGAGCTGCTCGCGGGCATCGCCCGTGGCGGCATGGGCAAGGTCTACAAGGCCAAGCACAAGAAGCTCAACCGCCTCGTCGCCCTGAAAATGATCCTCAGCGGGCACCTGGCTTCCGATGACGAGATCCAGCGCTTTCATTCCGAAGCCACGGCGGCGGCCCAGCTCGATCATTCCGGCATCGTGCCGGTCTATGAGTTCGGCGAGTGCGATGGCCAGCATTATTTCTCCATGGGCCTGGTGGAAGGGGGCAGCCTGGCAGCGCGGCTCAAGGACGGTCCCTTGCCGCCGCGCGAGGCGGCTGGTTTGTTAGTCAAGGTGACCGAGGCGGTCGCCTATGCCCACACACACGGCATCGTGCACCGCGATCTCAAGCCAGGCAATATCCTCCTCGACAAGGACGGCCAACCCAAGGTAAGCGACTTCGGCCTGGCCAAGCAGCTCCGCGCGGATAGCCACCTGACCGTTACCGGCATGGTGCTCGGCACGCCGACGTTCATGTCTCCAGAGCAAGCCACCGGCAATCCGGATGCGGTCGGCGCCGCCGCGGACATTTATTCCCTGGGCGCCGTGCTCTACTGCTTGCTGACCGCGCGCCCGCCCTTTCAGGCCGCCAGCACCATGGAGACGCTCCGCCAGGTGCTGGAGCAAGAGCCGGTATCGCCGCGGCAGCTCAATGCCGCGGTCGATCGGGACCTGGAGACCATCTGCCTGAAGTGCCTGCAGAAGGATCCGGGCAAGCGTTATGCCGGTGCCCTGGCCCTGGCCGATGACTTGCGACGCTTCCTCAGCGGCGCTGCGATTCGGGCCCGGCCGGTGGGGACCGTCGAACGGCTATGGCGCTGGTGCCTGCGGGAGCCGCTGGTTGCCGGTCTGGCGGGAACGATTGCGCTGGTGCTCTTGCTTGGCACCGGGATTTCCAGTTATTTCGCGATGCAAGCGCTGCGCGGCGAGACGCTGGCGCTCGAGGCCAAGGAGCTGGCCGACCATCGCTTTTACGGCGCTGAGATCAATCTTGCACACCAGGCCTGGGAGCACGGCGCCATCAGCCAGATGCTCGAGCGGCTCAACCAGTTCGGCCCTGACTCCCAGCATGCCGGTTTGCGTGGCTTTGAGTGGTACTACCTGGAGCGTCTCGGCCGGTTGGATCTGCACACGCTGTATGGTTTTGGCGCTTCCGGCAAGAGCGTCGCCTTTAGCCCGGACGGCGGCAAGGTCGCCGCCGCGGGCAAGGCAGCAACAGGACGCAACGCCATCCTCCTTTGGGACGCGGCTACAGGAAAAGAGCTACGAACCATCCCTGTGGGCGAGGAAGCCGTCTGCGAAGTGGCTTTTTGCCCCACGGGAGAATGGCTCGTCGCCGCCTGTGGGAAACGCCTGCGCCGCTGGGACGTAAATAATGGCAAGCGGCTTGCCGATTTCAAGGGAGCCGCCGCGACCATCGGCAGGGTGAGCTTTAGTTCCAATGGCAACTGGTTAGCCGTGGTGACTTCGGAGCCGCCCCGGCCGGGGAGCGACGTCATCGTTTGGGATGCCGGCAGCGGCAAAGTCACTTTCCCGTGCCGCGGGCAAGCGTTCAATGCCTTCAGCATGGCGCTGAGCCCTGACGGCGGACGTCTGGCTTGGGCCGATAACAACAAGACACCTCGGCTCTTTGATACGAAAACAGGAGCAGCGCTGGTCACGGCAGAGGGTCATTATGCCTCGATCTCCAGCCTGGCTTTCAGCCCTGACGGCCGCACGGTCGCCGGTTCTACCGACAAAGAACGGGAGATTATTCTCTGGGACGCCCAAACCGGAAGGATCCGCAAAACCATGCGCGGCCACACCGACCATGTCACCGCGGTTATCTTCAGCCCGGATGGCCGGCGCCTGGCTTCCGCGAGCAAGGACAACATGGTGAAGCTGTGGAGCGTGGACTCAGGGGAGGAGGAGTTTACGCTGCGTGGCCACCACGCGGAAGTGACCAGTGTCGCCTTCAGTCCCAATGGCCGGCGCCTGGCCTCGGCGAGCGAGGACCATACCGTCAAGATCTGGGACGCCACAGCGCCCCAGGAGGTGACCACACTGGGAAGCCACATCAAGCGTTCCGCGGCGACGAGTGGCCGATCTGCGTATGGCGTCGCCTTCAGCCCCGATGGCAACTGCCTGGCCTCTGTTGGCATCGATGGCAATATCAAAATCTGGGATACGCCGGGCAGAAGGCTCCCCAGCACTCTGCCAGGAAACGGTAAGCCCCTGAATTGCCTCGCCTACCATCCGAACGGGCAGTTCCTCGCCTCGGCAGGAGCGGATAACACCATAACCATGTGGGACGTGGCCAGCGGCCAGCAGCGGCGGACTTTCCCTGGACACACGGCCGAAGTTATAAAGCTTGCCTTCAATTCCGACGGCACGCGCCTGGCCTCAGCTAGTGGAGATGGCACTGTGCGAATTTGGGACATGAAAAGCGGTGAGGTCGCCGTCCTGAAGGGACACACCGGAGGGGTATGCTGCGTGGCCTTCAGTCCTGACGGCAGAAGCCTGGCGTCTGCGAGCGGTGAGTCCGGCGAATTAAAGATCTGGGATGCGCTCACCGCGCGCGAGCTGCCCCCGCTGATAGGCCACACCGATCACATCCGGAGCGTGGTTTATAGCCCGAACGGGAAATACCTGGCTTCCGCGGGAACGGACATGACGATTCGTATCTGGGACCTCGCGGCCAGGAAAAAATTAGCCACCTGGCACGGACAGGGAGAACCGATCTGGAGTCTGGCGTTTAGTTCGGACGGTGGGCGACTCGTCTCCGGCAGCGGCAGCCTGGGCTACGCCAGGAGCACCGGCGAGCTAAGGATATGGGACGTGCTCACCGGACAACAACTGCTGGCGCTGCCGGCGGACTGCGCGCGCGTCTTCCAGGTCGAATTTAGCTCAGACGGCCGGCGCCTGGCCGCGGCCTGCAGTGACGGCACCGTGAAACTTTGGGATGCTAGTTCGCCGACGAATGCCGGCCCGTAGTGCATTTGTCTGATTCGCTATCGCGTGCTGTTGGCCGCTTCCGCCTGATTCGCAAAGCGCTTCAGATCCTGCCCCTTGAGTACCGCCGTCAGCAGGTCCGGCAACTGGTCGGGCGAACAGCCGAAGCACGGCATGCCCAGGTTGGTCAACTTCTGCGCCAGGCTGTGGTTGAACGATGGCTTGCCGTGGTCCGAGATGGCCAGCAGCGTCACCGCCTTGATGCCGTTGCCGAGGAGTTGTTCCATCTTGTGCACAAACTTGGTTTCATGGGGGCTCGTATCGTAGAGATCGGCCAGCAAAATGTAGAGCGTCCGCGCGGGCGTGTGCATGAACTGTTCGCAATAGCGCGTGGCCATCCAGTAGTCTTCGGCGCCGCCTAGCTGGATGCCAAAGAGCAGGTCCACGGGGTCCTGGCACTCGGCGGTGAGGTCCACGACATCCTGGTGATTGAAGGCGACCACATGCGTTTCGATGGCGGGCATGGTGGCCAGGATCGCGCCCATGACCCCGCCGTAAATCAGTGAAGAGGCCATGGACCCGGATTGATCCATGGCAATGATGACGTTCCACTCGCAGCGTTTCTGGTGCCGGCTGAAAAATGACAGCTCTTCGGGGATGAGCACCTTGAGATCGGGGTTGTAGTTCTCGAGATTGCGGCGGATGACGCGCTGCCAGTCCAGGTTGGCCAGGCTGCGGAACGGGGTATGCTGGTTGCGATTCAAGGCGCCGCGCACGGCCTGGTGCAGGCGCGACTCGAGTCGGCGGCGCAGTTCCTCGACCACCTTGCGCACCAGCTCGCGTGCCGCCGCCTTGGCCTTCTCAGGCACCAGGTTCTTTAGCGACAGGATCATCGAGGCCAGGTCGACGGAGGGTTCCACCTGGGCCAGCATTTCCGGCTCGAAGAGCAACTGCTTGAGGCCGCGCCGTTCGATGGCATCCTTTTGCACCAGGGCGACGATGTCGGTGGGAAAGAGCCGGCGCACCTCGCCGAGCCAGCGCGCTACGCGGGGAAAGCTGCGGCCGCGCACCGTGCCGTGTTTGCCGGGCGGCGAGCTTTCCCATTCCTCGCGCGTGAGATCGAGACTTTGGCTCCCCAGCCCTTCCTCGCTGGAGTAGACCAGCTCCAGGGCCTCGTCGATGGCCGCGAGGTCGCCGGAGAGCAGGCACCCTTCGCGGAGCCAGCCCTCGCGTTTCGCCCATGGTTGGAACTGCTCCTCGGCAGACTTGCCAAGGATAAGTCGCCAACGTTGCATTTGCTCCTGCGTCATGGCCATCACACATCCTCGAAGTTGAACTCGCTGAGGTCTTTTAGCGTCTGCTCTTCCTTTTCGCTCAGCGGCTGCGCCATGGCCTCGGCGGTGGCCTCGGCGTGCAGGCCCCACAAATGCGCGAGGTTTTCGCAAATGTGCCGTTTTTCTTGCGGGCTAAAGCCGCCGAACGCGCGGCGCAGAAAAACGAGAGCCCGTTTGAACTGGTCCTCGTCAAGCGACTGGATATACGCGGCCAGCTCTTCCCAGAGCGGTTGCCGGGCGAGCAGTGAGTAACGGTTCCGTTTGGCAAGTCCCTCAAACCAGCCGGCGCCGAGATCGGCGGGAACCCCCGGCGAAAGCCGGCGCGAGACCTCGCGGGCCAGGTCCTCATTGGCGACCAGGCCGCGCTCCAGGAGCGTCGCGCAAGCGTAACCGGAGAGCAACGGATTGCGATCGTCGGCGTCCGCCAGACGCTGCAGCCTTTCGATCCAGAGTTTTTCCTCGACGCGCTCGTGATGTTCGAGGCTGACGCGATTGAGCTCGTCGAGCGAAAGAATCAGCTCCCGGGCCGCGTCGTTGTCGCAATTGGCGGCCGCGTGCAGAGCCAGCGCCCCCGAGACGAACAACTGCTCCATCAACGGCAGCAGCGGACTGGGGTCGAATTTGCGCACGTCGCCATAGCGGACGACCTGGCTGAGCTGAAAGGTGGCATGGGCGATGACCTTCAGTTCCGAGCTGGTCGCCGCCAGCTCCTGGAGCCGGCGGCGGGCCAGGTCCATCGAGGTCATCAGTCCGCATTGGCAGGCATCATGGACCAGGTCCGCGGCCGGGGCAATGCTCGTGCAACCATCGAGCAGCGTCTTGAACTTGAACCCCGTCGCCAGCTCGACCGTCTCTCCAAGGAGCACCGCCTCGACCAGCGAGATCTCGCTCTCGGGGGTCCATTGCAGCGCCCATTTCTCGGCCCAGGTCGTCGCCTGCTGGCCCGAGGCGAGTGGTTTGGCGAACCCGATGCCGAGCATGCGGAGCCGGTGGAAGAAGCAGGAGCGATGCAGGTCGAGGAAGGCCGCTTCCTCGGACTGCACCCGTCGATTTTCGCGCAGGTCCAGGGCCAGGTCCTGCTTGATGGTGGTGCGATATTTTTCGAGCTTGAGGCGGCTTAGCTCGCGCTCGAAGTCGGACTGGATCGAGGTCTGGCTGACGCCCTTGGGGAGTTCGCCGATGGCGGTGCCGATGTCCACCTGCGAGAGAGCCTGGCTGATGACAGCCAGCTCACCGTGCCCGATCAGCGTCACGGCGGCATCGCGCAGGTCGTGCAGCGTGGGCGCCAGGCCGTCATGCATGGCCGAAAGGGTTCGGGCGAGGCGAACGCCCTCGATGACTTCGGCGGTGGAGCGCGGCGTGCCGTGCTCGCGCAGATGGCGGGTGACTTGCGAGAGATATTGCAGCGGCAGCTCGTGCAGGTCGCCCCCCTGGAGGGTGTCCCAGAGGAGCTCAAAGTAGGCCGGGGCGTGGTTGCCGGCGCCGTAGCCGGATTGCGTCGACAGCTTGAAGTAGGAGTACGGCATGAGCGTGAGCTTGCTCGACCGGCGGCGCAGCGAGGCCAGCTCCGCATCGTTCATGGCGGGGAAGTCACTGGTGAGGACCGGCGCATGGAAGGCGCCGACGACCGCGACGATCTGGTCGGGCTTCACCCCTTCCGCGATCACTTCTTCTATCCGGCGGCGCATGTAGGCTTCCCGGACGAGATTCTCGGCGCGCCAGAGCGGTGGGTCCTCTTCCTCGCGCAGCGCCTTGCCCAGCTCATGGGCTGCCAGGCGGTAGCTGTCCTCCCCCAGGTTGTGCTCGAAGCGCCGTTCCCAGTAGGTGTCATAGTTGGGCTCCCCGCACCGCTCGGCGATCTGCTCGTAGATCGAGCGACTGCGTTCCGGGCGCCAGACGTTTTGCGGCGCCGGAGCAGACGACTCTTCCGCCTCGCCTTCGCTGGAAGCGACAGGTTCTTTGGTCTCATGCTCAGCGTCTTCCGCTTCTTCGGTCTCATGCTCGGCATCCTCCGCGGATTTTTTGCGCAGGCGCTCGAGCCGTTCCGCCTCCAGGTCCTGCAGGCCGAGAAAAATGTCCGAGGGCAGATCGATGAACAGAGCCCGGACATCGTGTTCGCCGGCCCAGGCCAGCGCCTGAAACTCGGGACTGTAGCGCGCCACCGGGTAGACGAGGGTGCGAACCGGAACGGAATCCGTATAGGCGAGGATCGCGATCGGCGGCCTGGTCCCCTTCCGGGTGATGTGCGCGATCAGACTGTCGGCGTCGGCGAGCCCTTCGATGAGCACCACCTTGGGGCGGATCTTGTCCAGGAAACGGCGCAGGTGCCAGGCCCCCGTAGGGGAGAGGTGTCTGACCCCGAAAACGTGGATTTCCCAGCTGGTCACGTATACTCCTCACCCCGCTTGCGGCTTCGCGCTCGCAGCGCGACACGTGAGCGCGAAGCCGCAAGCGTTACGCGTTGTGCTCCGAGCAAGCGGTGAACAGCGGACGCCATTCCGCGCCACGTTTCTTCATGACGTTGGACAGATATTCCTGCCAGACAATCTTGTCCTTCTCCTCATCCTTGACGACGGCGCCCTGCAGGCCGGCGGCGAGGTCGAGTGCGCTCACTTCACCCGTGCCGAAGTTGCCCGCCAGGGCCATGCCGCTGGCAAGCACGGAGATCGCCTCGGCGGTCGAGAGAACGCCCGATGGCACCTTGAGCTTGTTCTTGCCGTCAAGCGTTTGACCTGTGCGCAACTCGCGGAAGATGGTGACAACCTGCTCGACGGCGTCGTCGGTGGGAACCTTGGCCTTGAGCTCCAGGTTGATGGCCAGCTCGCCGACCCGTTTGCGGACGATCTGGATTTCTGCTTCCAGGGTTGCGGGCGTAGGCAAGACGATCATATTGAAGCGGCGTTTGAGGGCGGCGGACATGTCGTTCACGCCCCGGTCACGCGTGTTGGCGGTGGCGATGAGCGAAAAACCCTTGGCCGCGGGCACCTCGGTCAAAAGCTCCGGCACCGACAGGCGTTTCTCGGAGAGCAGCGAGATGAGCGCGTCCTGCACCTCGGCGGCGCAGCGGGTGATTTCCTCGAACCGTGCCAGCGAGCCGGACTCCATGGCCCGGAAAATAGGGCTCTTGATCAGCGCGTCGTGACTGGGGCCGCGGGCGATGAGCATGGCGTAGTTCCAGCTATAGCGGATCTGCTCCTCGGTGGTGCCGGCGGTCCCCTGGACAACCTTGGTCGAGTCGCCGTTGATGGCGGCTGCGAGGTGCTCGGAAAGCCAGGACTTGGCCGTGCCCGGCTCGCCGATGAGCAACAGGGCCCGGTCCGTGACCAGCGTTGAGATGGCGATCTCCACGAGCCGCGGGTAGCCGATGTATTTGGGCGTGATCTCCTTTGACCCGGCCTTGCCCCCACAGATATAGGTGAGCACGGCGCGCGGCGACATGCGCCAACCAGGCGGACGCTCGTACTTGTCCTCCTTGGTGAGCTGCTCGATTTCCTCGGCGTAGAGGACCTCCGCAGGCGCCCGCAGCATCTGACTGACGGCTCCGTTGAGGGGAGTTGACGCGGCGATCTCGTCGGCTTTCTTTTTCGTCATTTCTTTTCTCGCAACTGCTGGATGTATCCAAGTAAGCTGTCGGCAACTTTATCGTTCAGAGTTGGTATCAGAGCCTCGAGTCGGGGGAGAGCCGACTTGGGCAGATCGACGATCAGGTTGCCGAACCAGTAGCCGAAGTAATCGGTCCTGACGCCGAACTTTTCCAGGACGGCGAGATACGCGTCCGTGGCTTCGGGGTGGTCCGCGTGGATCATGGCGGCCACCACATCGTAACAGTCATGGGGTTGTTTGGACTTCTTGAGGGTTTCGCAGAAAGTCTTCTGCAGATAGGCATTGGCCGCCGCATGGCCCGGGCGGATCAGTTGCCGCACCAGGCCGAGATGCTCCATCCCGACGGCGAAATCGAGCCAGCGCGGATCGAGCGCCGGTGCTTCCTCTTCGCCGTTCGAGCCATAATCATCTTGCTCGCGCCGGCCTAGCGCCTCGACGATCGCCTGGCGCCTGGCCCATGCGGGATCACGTTGTTTTTTCTTGTCGTCCGCCTTCGCGGTCACGTAGGGCAAAAAGATCTCATACACTTTCGCCGCGGGCAGAGTACGTCGCGCTGCTTGAAAGCACGACGCAAGGTCGTCCGGCGGCAGCGAAGCATGCGCCTCCACAAGGGTATTCCGCAGCTTATTGGTTCCGCGCTCCATGACCTGCACCACCGCGGAGTTGAGGTCTGGACCAGAGGCTGCATCGCCCTTGATTTTCGCCAGTTCCGCGCGCTGGGCGAAGAGGTCCAGGAGCAAGGCCTCCGACTCCTGATCGTCGCGGTCCGCCAGGCAATTCGTCAGCGTCATGATGCGATCGATCTTCTGGCTGACCTCTTTTTTCTCCTTGATCTTGCGGAGCGCCGCAAGCTCTCCCTTGACGGCGGCGAGGAGATGACTCAGCAGCCCGGCGTTACGCGTCTTGCGCAGAGGTTCGGCGGCGAGCTCGAGGTCCTTGCCGTTCATCGCCTTCTGCAGCGCCGCAACGGCCGCATCATCATCAATGATTGCCAGAGCTGCGTACGCAGCTTGCCGCACTTCCTGGGCCTTCGCGGAGGCCTGCTCGAGAAGGTAGGACAGGTCATCGGCCGCGGCCCCCAGGCAGGCGATGGCAACGATCTTTACCTCCTTGGAACCGGAGTCCAGCGCTTGCTTGAGCAGGTCGCGCGTCCCGACCGGGTCGAGGGTATGCATCAGTCGCAGGCGGCGTGGGTGTCCTGCGCGGCCCTTCAGATCGAATTTGGCCCGCAGTTCCGGCAGGATCGCCTTGCCGTAGAGCGGCAGCACGTGCTCGGCGATGAAGTCGCCGATCTCTGCATAAACGTCGTCGAGCCCTTCGAGAGCGGGCTTGACGAGCCGCAGATCGCGAAAGGCGCCGCGTTCGTGGGCCGCGCGGATCACTTCCATGCGTCCAGAACCGGTTGTGGTCAGCGCCTCCAGCAACGGCTTGAGCACGCGGGCGCTGGCCTGGACGACGGGAGCGCCAAGGTCGCTGGTCTCGATCGGTTCGAGCATTCCCGCGGTCCCGGTCTCGCCCTGCGTATAAAGGATGGCGTTGACGAGCGTGGTCAGCTCCAGGAGCGCTGGAGCGGAGGTCTGTTCCTTGCCTTCGACGACGGCCTTTACTGCCTCGGCGACCTTGGTGAACACGGGCGCCTTGGCGCCGGCCTGTTCGAGTTGGGGAATAAGTCTCTGGAGACGGAAATCGCCGCCCGCGACCACGCTCCCCGCGATGGCGAGCCGGCGCATCTCGTCGTAAACCTGAGTCAAGATCGCGATACTCATATTCCCCACCGCTTGCGGCTTCGCAGGGGATGTTTCAACAAATCAGCCGCCTGCTCGTAGAATTGCCGAACGGCCCTTCCCGCGGGTTGGACCTTTTTCCGCCCGAAGTGCAAGTCGCCGAGTTCAGCAAGAATCTCGCTGCGGATAGTTCGCGAACCGCTGCCCCGCGGATCGTTGGGGAGCCAGCAACCGTACGCGGTCCAGATCAAGTGGTACGCAATCACCAAAGGCTGCCCCATGATCGACTCCCTCTTTCCGCCGCTTGCGGCTTCGCGTTCGCTGGTCCACGGAGCGAGCGCGAAGCCGCAAGCGGACTCATAATGTTAATCGTACGATCGCTGTCGGGGTCACAATACTCAACGGTTTGATCCGTAACGTCCGCGTGTCCAGATCATGGCGAAACCGTACGATCAACGTGTTCGTCTGGAAACTCTCCCTCGGCAGCAGGGACAGCAGATGACAACTCGGCGGTTCTTCCGCCATGCCCGCGTCCGTCATCACTAACCGCTCCCCCTTCTCGTCCTCGGCGACCAACTTTTCACCCACCCGGCCGAGCCGTTTGAAGTTGAGCGCATAAATCGGCTGCTTGTCGGCCAGCGGCCCCTTCAGGTGGGTCCTGACTTCCTTCACCACCGCGGCGAAATCCGCCTGGCCGTGACTGCGAAGTTTTTCTAGATCCGTGGACTCCAGCGGACGCGACAACATGGCGTCCCAGCGAATCCGCGGATTGACATCGCCGGGATAAACAAACAACTCCTTGACCTGGGCAACCTGGAAGAAACTATCGTCGCTCTTGATGAACTTGGCGGCCTTGTAGGGGCGATAGTTTTGCGTCAGCCGGATACGGCCATTTCCCAGCGACATCCAGACACCGGTGTCGGTGTACTCCTGACGGGCGACGTCGTCATGCGTATTGAAGGCGAGCTGAACGAGCTCTGCATCGGTCTCGACCAGGCCGGCGTCTTTGAGCTCGCGGAGTTGCCAGGCATGTCCCAGCCAGGCGGCAATGCCGGACGCCGTCTCGGGTTTCAGTTCGGCGTCCTCGAGCCGGCGCTGCAGATAGGCCCGCCCCTGCTTCACCAGCGCATGCAGCCGGCCGAGCTGATCGAGCGCCTCGCTGTAGATCCGTTCGCGCTGCGTGCCGGGCTGGTCGGCGAACTTGCCGTCGTCGCCTGCGAATAGCCGGGTGTAGGTGTGCAGGGCGGCCTGGGCGCCGGGGAGGTAGGCGTTGCCAAGCTGCTTGGCCTGTTCCTCCATCTCCCGGGCGAGCTTGGCGTTCATGTTGCCGATGCCCAGATGCACCAGGTCGTTCGTCAGTCGTTCCAGGACATCGATGCCGTCGAGCTGGGCCTTGATCTTTTTGGCCAGCGCGCTGAGGTTGACTTGCCTGGGTTTGTCCGCCTCCGTTTGTTTTTTCTCGACGCGTGCCTGCACCTTCTCGCGCTTGGCTTGTAAATCCTCGGGGACGGCGGCGGTGGTGAACTTCTTTTTTTGCACGTAGGCGTACATCAGCCCCAGGCAGTGCTTGCACGGGAACTGCCGGCTGGGACAACTGCAGCGGTGGGTCGGTTTGTTCGCACGCACAAAATCGCAGGAACAGCGATAGGGTTCCTTGCCGCTCCCCTGGCATTCGCCGAAGAGGATCGTCTCGTCCGCGGAGATGTTCAAAACGTTGAATTTGTTCTTCAGAACGAGACCGCGGCCATTCTTGATCGCATCGGAGTTTGGCGCCGCCGCGTCCACGGCCCCCTCATCAATGGCTATCATGCGGCTCCTCCGCAAGCACATCGGGATGGACCGGTAAAACCGGGATTATACTGCACAGCACTCGTTATGCAATCTCGCCAAAAGAAGTTCGCCGTGGCGGCCTCCATGCCTATGTTCAAGCCAAGGTGGGCTGGCAGAAGCGCATCTGCTAAGGTATTTAGCAGCGTCCAGGCACTGGCCGTGTCGTTAGCGCGAGCAGGGGTGAGGCGAACATTTTCTCGTGCTGCGCTCTCTGTGCCAGCGTGATATGAAATTCTCTGGTGCCCCAGGAGTTGATGATGCACGAAGAGAGGAGCGCCGCGGCGGGAGAGCGAGCGGCCTTGCCGCCCTTGACGGCGGCGGAATGGGTGTTGCTGCTGGTGCTGGCGACGCTGCAGTTCACGCACAATCTCGATTACATGATCATGATGCCGCTCATGCCGTACTTCGAGCAGGAGATGCGCATTTCCCCCCAGCAATTCGGTTTCCTGGTCGCGTCGTATGCCTTCAGCGCCGGGCTGTCCGGTTTTCTGGCTGCCCTCTTCATCGATCGCTTCGATCGCAAACGCGCGCTGCTGGTGCTCTACGCGGGATTTACGCTCGGCACGCTGCTGTGCGCGGTGGCGCCGGGATATGTCTGGTTGTTGCTGGCGCGCACGGTGGCCGGGGCCTTTGGCGGCGTCGTGGCCGCCGTGGTGTTGGCGATCATCGGCGACGTGTTCTCCGACCGGCAGCGCGGCCGGGCCATGGGCATCATCATGACGGCGTTTTCCGTGGCCCTCATCGCCGGCCTGCCGATTGGACTGACGCTCGCCGACAATTACGGCTGGCGGATGGCCTTTGGCATGCTGGCCGGCGCCAGTGCGGTGGCTCTGGTCCTGGCCGCGCGCATTCTGCCGCCGCTGCGCGGCCATCTGGCGCGCGGCCGAATCCTTGGCGCGGACCTATGGGCGGCGTTTACTCACCCACTGCATGTGCGCGCCTATGCTCTCATGATTGCCCTGGTGTTCAGCACCTTGATGATTGTGCCGTATCTCGCCGATTATTTTGTCAAGAACGTGGGCCGGCCTGCGACCGATCTGCGCTGGGTGTATCTGTGCGGCGGGCTGAGCACCCTGGTGGCCTTGCCGATCGTCGGCCGCCTCTCCGACCGCTTCCCGAAGTTGATTGTCTTTCGGGTACTTGCCCTGCTCGCCATTATTCCTGCCCTGGGGGTCACGCACTTACCGCCGGTGGCGCTGGCGATTGCCACGCTCGCGAGCGCGGCATTCATGGTACTGACGGCGGGGCGCATGGTGCCGGGCATGGCCATGCTCACGGCCTGCGCGCTGCCCCGCTATCGCGGCAGTTTCATGACCATCAACACATCCGTGCAGCAACTGGCAGCCGGGTTGGCGGCCATCGCCGGCGGACTGATCCTGGGCGACACCCGGGCGGACGCCCCGCTGACAGGATTCCACTTTGTGGGCTATCTGGCAGCAGCGGCCATGGTGCTCAGCGTGATTTTGGCCGGTCGTTTGCGCCCGGCGGGTGCAGAAGCGTTGGCGGCCGTCGATGTGCTGCCGAGCAGTCCCACCTTGCCGGTTGAAGAGACCGGAATCTCGGGAAAGAGTGCCGCGGCGGTGTGCGCGGAGTAGTGTAACCGTAACGGCCTGGCCCGGCGGATAAATAGCCGGAATAATCGTCATGGCGCCGCCTTCTGGGACGGCAAGACCGTGAAAAAACTGTACAATAGCAGCGTGAGTTGTCCGGTATCGGCCAGTCAAAAAGGAGCAGTGCATGGCGGAGAGCGAGACCCTTGCGGACTTTTCCGAACAACGACGGAAGGAAGTCTTTCAGGCGCTGGTCGAGCTGCAGGATGACGGCATGGCTGTGGCCGAATCGCGCGCCACCATCAGCGAGCGCTTCGGCTTGACGGACGCGCAGATCCGCCGGATTGAAGAAGAGGGCATGGACAACGAGTGGCCGCCCCTGTAGCCGGGTCGCGCTTCTCTCTCGTGATCAATAGTTGACAACTCAATCTCAATCCCGCCTCTGCCAAGCTGGCGAAAACGGGCAAACCAGCACTCCACCAAATCTACACTGAAACTAGCTCCAATCTAAACATCTCCTCATTATCCTTAATGGCAGTTGACAGGATGTCTTCCATCATCCAAGAGGGCTTCCGCCGTGTTTGATGCGCTCATTCTTTCCGATATTCATCTGGGCAGCAGCACCTGTCAGGCAAGAAGCCTGCGGATGCTCCTGGAACAGATTGCCCATGGAGAAATCGCTACGCGGCGGCTTATCTTGAACGGCGACGTCTTCGATTCCATTGATTTTCGACGCCTGGGCAAGCACCACTGGAAAGTGCTCTCCCTGATCCGCAAGTTGTCGGACCAGATCGAGATCATCTGGCTGTGCGGCAATCACGACGGCTCGGCCGACATTGTCTCGCATCTCCTGGGCGTCACGGTAAAAGACGAATTCATTCTGCGCAGCGGCGGCGACAGAATTCTCGTCCTGCACGGACATGTCTTTGATGATTTCATCGACGCCCACCCGGTGCTCACCTGGCTGGCCGACTGCGCCTACCTGGTGCTGCAGCATCTCGACCGCACGCACACGGTGGCGCGCCTGGCAAAAAAAGGCAGCAAGACGTTCATCCGCTGTGCGCGCAAGATTCGGGAAGGCGCCATCGAACACGCCCGGCGCAAGAAGTGCAGCGCCGTTTGTTGCGGCCACACCCATCAGCCGCTCTGTCGCGAGGAACACGGCATCGCCTACTTCAATAGCGGTTGCTGGACCGAATCCCCGAGCACGTATCTGACCGTTGTGGACGGCATCATCGAACTGCACACCTTTGAACCTTACGCGGTTCAAGAGCAAGTAGACGAACCGGTCGTCATGTCGATGGCACAGTAGTCCGGCATTCAGCGCCGGCACGGCTCAGTGGGAGGGTTGACGATCGTGAAGAAAGCTCTCGGCGAGGCATTGCTATACTGCACGGCGCTGTCCTTGTCGCTCATTGTCTGGCTTCTCGGCACAGCGCTGCTGGTAAAGGAAAGACTGAAGACCAGCCTGCAGACCGATCCATCGACGAGCAATGGATCATACTGAAAAAAAAGGGGCGGGGCTTTTCGTTGAAATGCCCCGCCCCGCGCTTCCTAGAAGTTACTCCTAATACTCCCGCTTCTTCTTCCGGCCGGGTTGCGGCACGGGATACTTGCCGTCGGGGCCGGCGCGGACAGGGGCCGGCGAATCCATCTCGAACTTGTCCACGTCGGGCGCCAGCTCATGCTCGCAGTTGAGCATCTGATCGTGGCTGATGGTCTGGCCGGTGTGCGCCGCCATGCGGCCCATGGCGGTGACCAGGCTGGCCTCGGCGCCGCGGCGAACCTCGTTGTAGGGCTTGTCGTTGCGGATGGCGTCCATCAGGTCGTTCCATTCCACGCGATACGGGTTCGGCTCGTCCTTGGGACCGTGCCAGACCAGGTCGTCCTTGACAAACTTCTGACTCTTGTACGTGCGGCACTTGGCCGGGCTGTGCCCAGAGGCGGAGATAACCGCCGACCCCTTGGTGCCGTGGGCGTAACTGGCGAATTCTTGCCAGCAGTCGGGAATGTTCCGGCCCTCCAGCATGAACTTGGCGCCGTCGGCAAAGGTGTATTCGACGGAATAGTGATCGAAGTTCTGATCGACGTAGTTGCCGCGGTACTGGCGGCCGCCGATGGCCTTGGCCTGAACGGGCCAGGCGTCTTTCATCCAGCAGCATTCGTCGATGTTGTGGATCAGGAAATCGCTGTAGCAGCCGCCGCTGGCCCAGAGGAAGGAATGGAAGCGGTCGATCTGGTAGAGCAACTCGCTCATGCCCTCGGGCTTGGCGCGGGAGAACTCCTTGGCCTCCTGGCCGCGCACGCGATAGGCTCGCAGCAGAGTAATATCACCGATCTCGCCCGACTTGATGCGGTCGAACAGCTCCTTGCGCACGACGCAATGGCGGCACATGAGACCGACGCCGACCTTGAGGTTGGGCCGCTTCTCGGATTCGTCGGCAAGGGCAAGCATCTTGCGCGTGCTGGGCCCGTCCACGGTGACCGGCTTCTCCATGAATACATGGAGGCCCTTTTGCAGGGCGTAGGTAAAGTGGACCCAGCGGAAAGCCGGCGGCGTGGCCAGAATCACCACATCGCCAGGCTTGAGGCAATCCATGGCGTGCTTGTACGCCTGGAAATCGACGAACTGGCGGTCCTTGGGCACGTCAATTTGCTTGGCGAATTCCTTGTGTAAGTTTTTCAGCGTGTCGCCCGGCTTGTTCGGAAAAACGTCCGCCACGGCGACGAGTTTGGTCGGACCGAGCGTGGTGCTCAGGGCGTCGCCGGCGGCGCCGGTGCCGCGGCCGCCGCAGCCGACCAGGGCAATGTTGATGGTGTTGCTCTCGCCCGCGTGAACCTGGGGTAGAGCGAGTCCTGCCAATGCCGAGGCCACCGCGACTTTGCCGGTGGTCTTCATTAACTCGCGACGCGACATTCCGTCTGGGTTAGCGTTTTTCACGGTAGATTTGGTCCTGTAAGAAGGAAGGTGGGAGGGTTAGGGCTGGTCTTCCCTAGTTTCTCGCTTTTGGGCGTGCGCGTCAACCTCTGTGTGCGAATTCTTATGGCTTGACGAGCAGGGAGTCACCCGCCATGATCAGAACTGCCGGATCGCTCGGCGCAACATTTTAGCCCGCGGCACCAGCGAGGTCCTCGCCGGCGCTTCGGGTTAAATGGCGGCCATTCAGACTTCGCTTGCTATCTCAATAAGGAGCACGTCTATGTGTTGCTTCTCGCGGCCGGTCAAGCTGGTGGCAGATACGAATATCTTCGCGCGCGGGTCGAAGGAGGGGCGGCAGTTCCTCGTGTACAGCATGCAACTCAACGCCAACGAGGATCTGGCGATGATCTTGCCCATTCCCGTCCCGAAGGACTCGAAGGAGAACGCCGTCCGCTTTATTAACCTGGAGGAATATCCGACCTTCTTTCCCGAACTACGAGCCGGCTTTCCCATTCCCCTGTCCGCGAGTCGCGACGCGGGCGCCAAATCGGCGACGCTTTCAAACAAGCTGGAAGTCGTTTCCGTCGGCAGTTTCGAGGCGAGCTTTGTGCCGGCGATCAAGGATTTCGCGCGGCTGGATGAGCGCTTCCGCCTCCCAACCAGCGTCTGGGAGAAACTCCCGCAATACAAGGATTATGGCTTCGCAGTCTTCAAGTTGAAGAAGGGCGCGAGCAAGGTGCACCCGATGGCCTTCGAGTTCCCGCGCGCCAATCCGGAGCAGCTCTTTTTCCCTACCGTCCACATTCACGACGGCAAGATCCACGCCAGGGCCAAATTCGATCACGCTCTGTACTGCCAGCGTGCCGGCAACGATAAGCTGGAGCTCACCGACTGGCAAGAATCAACCACGCTGGCCGGTCTGTTCATGAAGGTGAAAAAGGCCCAGGGACTGCTCGAGCCGGATGAACACTGCTACCTGAAGGAACTGCGGGGACAGCATAAGAATGAGGACGTCGTCCTGTAACGGGTTCTCCTCACGGCATTCAACCCTTGAATGACAAACAGCAAGGACAACAAGCCGCTCCTCCACAGCGGCGTGCCTGGCCGCGATGGGAAGCGCTCGCTCCTCTGTGCCGCGAATGGCCCCTGCTGGTGAACCTCGCGACCACGGCGGTGTTCTTTGTTCTTGGTGCACGCTGGTTTGCTGATCTCTCCAACCCCGTTTGGTTCGCTTTCCTCTTGCTCTGGCTCTTCGCCGTCATTCTCTTGTCGGCCATGGCGGTGGTGCGCCATGCGGAAGGACTCGCGGCCAAGCTGGGCGAGCCCCTGGGAACCTTGGTGCTGACATTGTCGGTCACCGGCATTGAAGTGATGATGATTGCCGCGCTCATGTACGCCGGGCACGGCAATGCGACGCTGGCGCGGGACGCGATGCTGGCCGTGGTCATGATCGTGCTGAACGGCATGGTCGGCATGTCGCTGCTCCTGGGCGGCCTGCGCTACCACGAGCAAACCTATAACCTGCAAGGCGCCAACGCCTTCCTGGCCGTGATCGTGCCCCTGGCTGTGCTCGGCCTCGTTCTGCCGACCTTCACGGTTTCCAGTCCCGGTCCGACCTTCTCTCCCCTGCAAGCCATCTTTCTCAGCATCATGTCCATCGGCCTGTACGGCGTGTTTCTCGCCATTCAAAACGTGCGGCACCGGGAGTACTTCATCGTGCCGTCCGCCGCTGCCTCAGCACAGGGCGGACCGGCCGAACATCATGCGGATCATGAAGTGCGTTCGGTGGCGTATCATACTCCACTATTATTGGGTTACCTGCTGCCCATGGTTCTGCTCTCCAAGCAGATCGCGGTTCCTATCAACTACGGCATTCATGTCCTGCATGCGCCCGCCGCCCTGGGCGGGTTTCTGGTTTCGGTGCTTGTCCTCTCGCCGGAATCGCTGAGTGCGGCCCGCGCGGCCTTGGCCAATCAACTGCAGCGGTCCGTGAACCTGCTGTTAGGCTCGGTGTTAGCCAGCATCAGCCTGACGATTCCGGCCGTATTGATCATCGGCTTCGTGACGCACCAGACCATCGTCCTCGGACTTGGTCCTGTGGACATGACGATGCTCTTGCTAACGCTGGCGGTGAGCATCTTGACGTTTGCCAGCGCCCGGACGAATGTGCTGCTGGGGGCGGTGCATTTGTTGTTGTTTCTCGCCTATCTCATGTTGATCTTTGATTAGTAAGAGCGTTCGGAAAAAAAGGGGACAGGACCTTTGAGGCACCTAAGAATCGAGGCTTTCAGCGGAACGTGAGAGGTCCTGTCCCCTTTTTTTCCGAACGCTCTAAAGCGCCGGCGGCCAAGAATTCGTTTGCAATGCCGTCCTCCCCCGGTGAGAATCCTTTCGGTTTTGCTTTTCATAGATGATGTCATGCAGAATGAAGCAGAGTTAATTCTGAAGCGCCTGGAAAGAGAGGGCAGCAGCGCCCAGGAATTGTTGCCGGTTTATCAGGATCCCGCGCACGAAGCGCTGTGGCGGCAGAATCCGGAATTGTACCGGGTCTTCACGCGCCGGCTCATCAGCGAAGGCAATCCCACGCGGGCCTTCGACATCGCGCGCGAAGGCCTGGCCGTACACACCGCCGACCATGAATTGAAATACCTGCTCGCCCTGGCGCTGGCGCGGGGCGGCAACATCCGCGGCGCCGAGAAATGCCTGGCGGAACTGCTGCCGCTACGCGACCTGGAGCCGCGACTGCGCGGCGAGGCCCTTAGTCTCGAGGGCCGGCTCTTCAAGGACCGCTACGAGCGCACGCGCGATGCCGCTCGCAAGGGAGAATGGGCGACACGCTCGGCCGCCTCCTATCGGGCCGCGGCCGAGGTTGCCGGCGCCGATGCCTTTCCGCGTATCAATGCCGCCACCATGCTGCTCCTGAGCGGCGATAACCATCAGGCCAAGGAACTCGCCACGCGCATCATCGAGCAGCTTCAGCAGGAATTGCAACGGGGCCGCAGGGCCCAGGATTACTGGAAGCTAGCCAGCCTGGGCGAGGCCAGCTTGATCCTGGAGAAATTCGAGGACGCTGCCGGCTGGTATCGGAAGGCCGTGGCCAGGGCCAAAGAGCAGGGCGACGTCGGCAGCATCGCGGCGATGCGCCGCAACGCGCTCTTGCTGAAGGACAAGCTTGACGTCGGTGACGAGCTGCTGCGGCTGTTCTTCGTTGGCAGCGTGGTCGTGTTTTCCGGACACATGCTCGATCAGCCGGGGCAGATGGCGGCGCGGGGCTTGCCGCCGCGCTTTCCGGCCGATCCGCAATTGATTCGCCGCGTCAGCGAGGCGATCAAGGAATCAGTAGCGGACCTGAACGCTACCGTGGGCTTTTGCTCCGCGGCATGCGGATCGGATATTTTGTTTGCCGAGCACATGCTGGCCCGCGACGCCGAGTTGCACATTGTCCTCCCCTTTGCGCGCCAGGACTTCTATGCGACGAGCGTTGACTTTGACCTGCCGGCCATGCGGCCCTGGCGGGCCCGGTTCGATGCCTTGCTGGAGCGCGCCACCCAGGTTCACCATGCCACCGCCGAATCCTACCTGGGCGATGAAGTGCTCTTCGACTTCGCCACGAGTTTCCTGAAGGGGCTGGCCATCATCCGCGCCGGGCAGCGCGGCGTGATCCCGCAGGCCCTGGTCGTGCTCGACGCCCGCGGCAACAGACGAGTCGGCGGCACCAGCCACTTTCTGGATGCCTGGATCGAAGGCAAGCAACCAAGCAAGACCATCGATCTCGCCGCCCTGCGCGAGCAGGTCCTCGGCGAGGACCCGCCAGCCCCCGCGACGTCGGAAAGCCCGGCTGCCACAATCGGGCCCCGGGGAGAGCGCCACATCAAGTCCATGTTGTTTGCCGACGTCAAGGACTTCAGCAAATTGCGCGAAGAAGACTCGCCCCGTTTCTTTCTGCGTTTCCTGCAAGAAGTGGACGGCACGCTGCGTTCCTTGAAGAGCCCGCCGACTTTCGGCAACACCTGGGGAGACGGCCTTTACCTGGTCTTCGATCAAGTGACGGACTGCGCCGAGGCCGCTTTGCGTCTACTGGAGCGAGCCGAGCAGGTGAGCTGGAAGGACTTCGGCATCGGCGCGACCACGCCCGTGCGCATTGGCATCCACGCGGGCCCGGTCTTCAGCGGCCACGATCCCATTATCGGCAAGAAGAATTATTTCGGCAGCCACGTGAACCGGGCCGCGCGCATCGAGCCCGTGACGATTCCCGGTTGTGCCTATGCCAGCGAACAGTTTGCCGCCCTGCTGGCCGCGGAATTGGGGCATGACTTTGTGTGCGAATACATCGGCGTCGAGAACCTGGCGAAGGAGTACGATCGCTGTCCGCTGTATCGGCTGGCACGGCGGTAAGGTCATGCGCCGATGCCGGGCAACCTCATGATCGTTGTGAAGAAGTCTGTTTCTCAGTATCCTTCCAATCAGGTACGATGCCAAGGAGGCGCTCGTACGAAACTCTGACCATGGGAAAGACCATGTCCCACCCATTACCCGAAATCGACATCGATCGCTTATCCGTTGACCAGAGGCTCGAGCTAATCGCGTTGCTCTGGGACAGCATCCCGGAAATGGAAGCCTTGCCCGTCCCGGAATGGCACCAAGAGGAATTGGAGCGCCGGCTGGGAGCTGCGGACGCCTCGCCGGAAGCGGGCATCCCCTGGGAACGCGTTCGGCAGCGCCTGCGGGAAGAGCCATGAGTTTGCCCGTCGTTCTGCGCCCTGAGGCTCAAGATGACCTGCTGGCAGCGCGGGATTGGTATGAGCGCCAGCGCGCCGGCCTAGGCGACATTCTTGTAAGCGCATTCGACAATGCCGACCAGTTCGAAGCTGAAGTTGCTCGTTTGAAGTCCAGATCGTCGAGCAAACGGCGCACGAATGGGCGCGGGGGCAAAGCCGGTAAGTAAATCGAGGAGAACAGGCCACCCCTGCGGCGGCGAGGCGGTGGACATGCGGCTAATCAGCAGCCGCATGATTGTTGCTGGGTGAGTCAGCGTTTCCCCACCCGACGTGTTCTCGTTGCTCTCCGACTCTTGCGCACCTCCCGTTCCAGGGCCGCACGAAGCATTTCCAAACTTTCCACATCGCGAGCCCGGTCGCCCTGCGCTCCTTTGATTTGATGATCCAGCCATCCGCGCGCCGACGGTCCCGGTAACGTCGCCAGGAGCGCGGTTACTTCTGCCTTAATTTCGCTTAGCTTTTTTTTGCCCATCATAACAATTGCCTCAGCAGACGACGGAGCTGCTCCACAAAACGCGTGGTGTTAGCGGCGCTCATACCGAATTGGCCCAGTTCCGCAGTTGCTTTCCAGACGAGCGTCTGAGCAGGTTCTAATTCCCCGAGCAGCAGAGAACCGATCAACGATGCCAGGACTTCTTCAAACTGCTCGCCAGGAAATCTCTTCAGGACTGCGGACAGCCGCCGGTTCCTCAGCAACGCCTGGTGGCCGCACTCGTGAGCGACAATTGCTTCCAGAGAAAAGTCTTCCGGATTCGCGTCGCGCTCAAACGCTTCTGCGTACACCACGAGTAAATCATAATCGCTGGAGGGGCCGATGCAATACTGTGCCCCGCCACTCCTGCTGTATACGTGTCGGTACTCCACATGCCCAACGAAGCCTAGATTGCGAGCCAAGCGCCTGATCCGCCGGATTCGCGCACGGCGCTGTGCTGCGGAAATGGCGTCCGGCTCAGGCATATGAAGGTTACCCCTCTCGTCGCCGCCGTAAAGGTCTCAAGGCCGTTTAGGTCGGAATCTTGTAGCGGCCCTCAGAAGCCTTTCCTATAATACGGTTTCGCGCTCGGACTCGTAATCACCAGCGCGTCGGTTCTCCCCGCTTGTAACTGCGCCAGGGTGCATTTATCCCCGCTGAGGACTGCGCATGCCGGCCGTTGCCCAGACATTGCTGCGACGTACCACCTGCCCGCATTGCTGGATGAAGTTTGCGCCGGCCGATGTGCTGTGGATTTCCTCGCATGCCGACCTGCTGGGCGATCCCCGGCTGGGCCGCGAGGAACAGCAGCGTTTCCTGCCCACACGTTTTGACCTGGATGGCAACGCGCTCGACGCCAAGGGGTTTGTCTGCCAGCGCCTGGCCTGTCCCAGGTGCCATTTGCCCATTCCGCGGGCGCTGGTCGAAATCGAGCCGCTGTTCATCTCCATTCTCGGCAACCCGGCGTGCGGCAAATCGTACTTCCTGACCGCCATGACCTGGGAGCTGCGGCGCATCCTGCCCAAGTATTTCGCGCTCTCGTTCATGGACGCCGATACCGTTTCCAATCGCAGCCTGAACGAATACGAGGAGTTGCTATTCCTCAACCCGCGCTCCGACGATCCGGTGCCGCTGGCCGACCTGATCCGCAAGACGGAATTGCAGGGCGATTTGTACGATTCGGTCATGTTCGGCAACCAGGTCGTGAGTTATCCGCGCCCGTTCCTGTTCGCGCTCCGCACCCAGGATTCGCATCCGCGTCATGCGGCCGGCGAGGGCCTGGCCCGCTTGCTGTGCCTGTACGACAATGCCGGCGAACATTTTCAGGCTGGGCAGGACTCCACGAGCAGCCCGGTCACACAGCACCTGGCCCAGTCGCGACTGCTGTTGTTCCTGTTCGATCCCACGCAGGACCAGCGCTTTCGCAAGGTTTGTCAGGAACGGGAAGGGCTGCCGCCGACCGTTCTCGGCAACCGCGCCAGCCGGCAGGAATCCGTGCTGCTGGAAGCCGCCGCGCGCGTGCGCCGCTACACCGGCTTGCCCGAAGGCGCCAAGATCAAGCAGCCGCTCATCGTGGTCGTCACGAAATTCGACGTGTGGAACAAGCTGCTCAAGGACAGCAGCTTGCAGGAGCCGCGCGTGGGCCAGGACCAGGTTCGCGGCCTGGACCTGGAACGGATCGAGAGCCGTTCGCGGGCGGTGCGGACGTTGTTAAGCACGGTTTGCCCGGAGATCGTGACCGCGGCGGAAACGTTCGCTCAGGACGTCGTATACGTTCCCGTCAGTGCGCTCGGCAAGCTGCCCGCAGTGCAGACAGAGAGCAATGCCCTGGCAATCGAGCCGGGGAATATCAAACCAGTATGGGTGACGGTGCCGCTGCTGTATGCGCTGTGCCGCTGGATGCGCGGTCTGATCCCGGGCTTGCGACCCAAGCAGGCAGGAGCGACGGCTGCGGGCACTGCAGCGAAGACTGCACCGGCTCAACCTGAGAAAAAACCAGCTAGCCTTTAAGAGACGGCAATGGCGCACGAGCTGTTTTACACATCCGCTCCGAAAGGCCTTGTCCCGGGCTCGCAAGGTTTCTGCACGGTCGCGGCCACGGCGGGCTTTCCGCCGTCCTTGATGCAGAAGGTCGAGGCGCTGAGCGGCTACCGTGCCCTTTACCCGCCTCATGATCCCAACGCGGATTTGAATCCCGTAATGTTCGGCCACGTGCGCCTGAGCGCAGGAGGCAAAAACTACCACGTGCTGTCCCGCATTTGCGCGGCGGGACTCGACTACACGCAGCGCTCCAACAAGTTTGCCCATCACATTGTTCTGGAGAATCACGAGCTGACGACAGGCGGGCCGGCGTGGCTGCTCGGCCAGCCGGGCTTCATGGAGCAAACCTGGGATGGTCAGGTGCGCACCCTGCAGGAAGGCAGGCCGGTGCCGCGCGGCGACGGCGAAGTCCGTGTGTGCAAGGCCTGGGAAGCCTTGGCAGGCGACGCCGGCTGGGCCGGCGTGGTGGCGGAATCTCTTCTCACAGACCCCGAGCGGCCTATCTATCTGGTTTTCGAACCTGGGATGGAGTTGCTGCCGCTCCTGGCGGAAGCGCTGGCGTTGCTGCCGCCGGCACGGCGCTGGGAGGCGACTTTTAACACCTATTTCGCGAAAGCAAGCCAGGGCATATCCTGCGCGTGCCGCGGCGTGCTGACCGACACGACGGAAGCCAAGGATGCCGAGCGACTGCCGAACACGCTAGTAATTAACCTGGCCGCAAACCTTGGACAGGCCCACGGCGGTCCTCTGGTGGAGCGCGCCAGGACGGGCCAATCGTCCGGACCGCAAGGAGACAGAAGCCCGCCGCCGCTGACCCGTGTTCACGCAGCAAAGCAGCGCACGGAAAGCGTGGCTTCGGAGGGCTCCGGGACCGCTTCCCGGCCAAAGGGAGATTTTGCATCCTGGCCGTCCCGCGCCGGTTATGCGACGGCGCCGGCTTCTCAGGGTGCACCGCCGCCTTTACCGGTCAAGCAAGCGATCGAACGGCATCGTCCGTCAAGCCAAGGCGGCTGGTTCCTGGGTTTTGCTCAGGGAACTGTTACGGGATTCCTGCTGACCCTGGGCGTCTTGACCGGCCTGTACTTCCTCGGCGGCTTCACGCTCGTAAAAGTGGGCGCAAAGGTAGAGGATCAGCCCCCGAATCCGCCAGATCAGGCTCGCGTTGCGGAGGTCCGTGAAGAAAAAATCCCGACGCCCGTCAGCGTCCGAGGAAAGGACACACCGGCCGACAAGATCGAGGGGAAACAAGTTAAGGCGCCCGAAACGACCAAACCTGTTCCGGATGGCGCCGCCAATACCGGGTCAAAAGCGGCAAAGTCAAATGAGGAGAGCAAAAGCGGCAGTGGCAAAAGCGGAGACTTGCACGCGAAAGTCTGTGCGGAGCTTCCCGTTCAGGTGGACGAAGAAAAGCTCATTGCCTCGTTCCCTGGAGAGGGTTCCCAGGTGAAACTCGTCTGTGAAAATGAATTCATATACGAAGGCTCTCGCTCAAAATTGCATACGACGCCGACCAGGGACGGCCAGAGGATCGAGTGCGAAGTGGTCGGCGCTTTCGAAGGGCGGCAAGAATTCGCGAATCTATCAATGAGCTCGCGCGGCGTCAGCCTGAAATGGAGTCCGCAGCAGAACCGGGCGATTCTGGCGGCGCGCAAACACCTGCGCAATGGTCTTCTTGAAGTCACCGGCGCGGACGGCGCCAAGACCTACTGGGCCATGCGCCGTCCCATCGAAGAAGAATGGAATTTCAGCCTGCAGACGACCACGAGTTTGACCCGGGTCCTGGCGTGGAAAGACCAGGAACGGCCGGGGGGCAGGCTCCGGCTGGCTGTGCCCGCTTTCTCGGTCGCCGCTAAGCCCATTTCTTTTCAGCCGGGGCCCGTGGAACACGAAAGCTATCAATGCGCGCCGGATCCGCCTCTGCAATTCTCGGCCACGAGGGATGAGCGCGTCTTTCTGCAAGACCTTGCCGTCAAGCTTGGAAAAGACCAGAACAGCATTGTCATTGATCTGACGCTGGAGAATCCCGACCGAATTGAAGAGCCGGCCAGATTCATTTGGCCCAAGATTCACCTGGACAATCTGGTCGTGTATACGGAAGTAAGTGGCGTCCGCGTTGACGTGGTTCACTTTTCTCAGAAGGGGAAATAGCGGGCTTGCTCAAAGCGGGCCTGCAGCACGGGGAAGCGCCCATGACCAACAGCCAACAAATCGTTGATGAGATCCGCTCGTTCCTGCAGTCGGCCGATCAGACGTTAACCGACTCAGTGAAGCAACTGGCGACGGCCTACGCGCGCGCGTGCCAGGAGGTCAGCGCTCGCCTGCGCCGCTGCGGGGAATTCCTGCAACAGGGCTTGCGCTCCGAGGCGATCCACCTTGCCGAGGCCGAACCCAACCTGCTCGATGAGCTGGCGACGCTTGATTTTCCGGAACGCAAGCTCTGGGAAGAGGTCTGTCTGTCCTACAGCTTGCCCTCGCCGGGACGATTGAACTTCGAGGCTGCCGAGGCCCTGAACGAAGCCTACGCAGAATCGTTGCCTCTGGACGGGCTTTTGCGGAAGCATCGTTTGCTGGCTCTGATGCGCGCGCCGGTGGCGCAGCGACTGTCCTTGCTGCGGACCATTGCCGGCCGCGATGCTGGAAATGCCGTGTGGTCGGAGGATATCAAGACGTTTGAAAAGGTGCGCCTCGCCGAGATCGAAGTCGAAATCAGGCAGGCCGCCGCCAAGGAAGATGTTCAGCGCGTGACCCGGCTAAGCCAGGAGGTCAGTCAGAACAAGTGGCTATGCCCGCCGCCGCCGTCCCTCGTCAGGCAGGTGGAGAGCACGGCAAACCGCTTCGAGCAACGCAAACTGCGCCAGCTGGCTGAGCGCCTGGAAGAGCAACTGCGCGAGGCGCACAGCGCGCTCGATCTGGCTTCAGGGAGGCAATTGCGGACACGTTGGGAAGAACTGATCAAGAAAGTTGACCTTCCCCTGGGAGATCCGATCTACGAGCGGGTCAATCCTGCCCTGGACTGGCTGCGCAAGGAAGACCGCCGCGACGTCCAGCGCCGCAAATTCGAGATGGTCCTGAGCCGTTTGGAGAATACGCTCGCGCAATCGCAGGACCGAGAGCGCATTGTCTCCGACTTCGAGGCGCTGCGCGAGGTAGGCGAGGAAATTTCTCCTGAAGTGGCGGAACGCTACCGGGCACGCCTGGAGAGTATAGACCGGGCCGTGCGCCGGCGCCGCGTGGTGATCGCGGCTGCCACGGCTGCCGCCGTCCTCCTGGTCGCGGGGCTCATCGCCTTCTGGGTGATCGAAAGCCGGCAAACGGGCCGGGCCCACGAGTATGCGGAGCAGATCTCCCAGATGCTGGACAACGGCGACCTGCCCGCAGCGCAGGCTCTCTACGAACGCGTCGCCGCGCAGGAACCGGGACTCGTCAAGCGTGAAGAACTGACGAGCCTGCGTGCCCGGCTGCAAGCGGAGGACGCCAAGGAGCAGCAGCGCAGCGCCTTGCTTAAGAAAGAGATGAGGGAAGCCGAAGTGGCTAGCTCCGAAGACAACCGGAAAGCAGCCCTGGCCCGCGCGAAAAGCCATGCCCTCCGCGCCGAGGAGCGCGACCTTATCCGCCAGCTCGAGAACAAGATCCAGGAAGAATCAACCAGGACCCAGGCGGAGCGCGAGGCGGCACTGCAACCGCGCTTGATCAAGGCGCGCGAGCACCTGGCGGAATTCGAATCGGCCGTGCGGGACGCCTACGATTCGCGGCGCGTCAGCGAGCTTCGACAGCCGCTGCAAACTGAGCTCAATGAGTTGAAGGACGAGGCAGAGCGTGTGCCGGGCCCGTTGCGCGAACAGGTTGAGCAATTGGCGCGACGTTTCGCTGCGGCTGAGGCGTCCATTGACATGCAAACCAGGCAGAGCGAGCTCATCGATCGTTTGACACGGGCTTTGCAAAGCGATCAGGGCGTGGATGCCTACCTGGCGGCCATGGACGACTACATCCGCAGCTTTCCTGAAACTCCGCGCAGCCGCGCTTTCAAGGATGTCAAGCAAGAGCGGCCGCTCTGGGAGCAGCTTTTCAAATGGCATGCTCTGTTCGGCCCCCATGCCGGCAAGCCCTTCGCCTTTACCGCCGCGCAGGCCCGATCTCAGCTCGAGCCCTATCACGATTTTCTGAAGGATTATCCCGCGCCGATCGACGGCGCGCGGATTCAAGATTATGTGCGTTGCCTGGAAGCGCTGGCCGAACAGGAGGCCGGCGTTAAGGGCACGGCTGCCGCCCGCTTGCGCGACCTGTTCGGCGCCCTTTACATCAAGGGACTGTGGTTTCTGGAGCTGGCGAATGACAAGATGTATTACCTGGCCCACGACCCCACGGAAGATCTGGAATCGGCCAAGAAGAAAGCGGGCTACTTGAATGTAAAATACCTGGTCGGTTTTGACGCCAGCGACAAACCCAAGCTGATCAAATACGAGGACATTCAGAAGAGCGGACAGGCGCCGCAGTCCGCCATTGCCGCGGAAGCAGACCGGCTGCTGGCGACCGTGCGAGTGGAGACCTGGGACGAAACGCTGCTGAAACTGGCGGCACAAATCCAGAACAAGCAGGACATGGATCCTATCCTGCGGCTCAGCCTTCTCAAGGCGGTCCTTGGTCACGCCGCCAAGGGAAGTTACCCGCTGGCCCTGGAACTTCAGGACTTCCAGCGGATACTGAATGGGCCGCAAATTGATTTAACAGTGCCCTGGATTAACCCGGACAGGGATTGCAGCGCCGAAAGAAAGCTGGCTCGGGATCTGTTCCCGAAACTTCCGGCGCTGGGACCCCTTCTGAAAACCGCCGCCGAGCGGCGCCGCCGGCTCGCCGTCGCCGCGGTCGAGTCGGACGTAAAGCCGTTCGGCTGGCTGGTGCAGACGAAAGGCAAATGGGAATGCCGGTCGCGCGCGAGCCTTGACGAACCGGGCGAATTGTGTGTAATCATGCCAGGCGGAACGGCTCCAGCCGAGTATGGCGTTATTGGCCGCGTCGAGAGCGGCAAGGCAATCCTCGAGCCGGGGACTTCGCGCCTGCATGCGGAAGGCCGCCTGGTTTTTATTCGCAAGCCGCGAACCTCCTAGTTTGTAAACCGATGTCGGGAAAAGCGCTTTACATCCGTGTTCGAGGCAAGGTCCTCGGCCCGTTCAGTCTGGAAGACCTGCGCTCCTTGCGGGATCGCGGTCAGTTTCGCCGCTTTCATGAAATCTCGGAAGATCGCCGGAGCTGGGCGCCCGCCACTTCCCTTGGCGAACTGTTCCCTTCCGAGCCCATCGCTCAGGTAGTCAAAGAGGAAACGGTGCGCCTCAGCGACGGCGGAGCTTCCGGTGAACCGAGGGATGGCACAGAATCAAGGGCAGCGGGTAATAACGAGTGGTACTACGCGGACGAGGCCGGCGGACAGCAAGGTCCGATCAGCAAGCAAAAGCTTCTCGATTTGTGGGGACAGGGACAGCTGGATGATTCCAGCTATGTGTGGAATTCCGGGATGACAAGCTGGCAAGCGCTCAGTTCCTTACCCGAGCTCGGTGCGCGTCCGGAGGGCAGACGCCGAGCGGGAAAAGCAGCACCACTCAACAAGCTGGCCTTTGCGTCCTTCATCCTTGGTCTCGTTTGGCTCGGCGGCCTGGCCAGTATCGCGGCGATCGTGCTCGGCTATCTGGCATTGCGGCAAATGGCCCGCAATAAAGGCCGGGAAGGCGGCCGCAGAATGGCTCTGATCGGCATCTTTACCGGGACGGGAACGTTGCTCGTAGTCACGCCTTTTGCGGCCTGGTTCGTCTATCACCACTTTGGGACATGGGGGCATGTCCAACGCCTGGGCGGCTCAGCGACACCGGAGGAAATAACGGCAGTTTTCAAGCATCGGGTTTATCTCGTCAAAGCGGATTCAGCTACTGGTTCCGGCGTAATGATTTCCAGCAGCCGCGGCCGAGGCCTTATTGTCACTAATGAGCACGTTGTTGTAGCCAATTATCCCGATGTTGGAGATGACAAGCAGCCCGGATGGAAGCCGGCATTCCGTTCAGTTCTCACAATTAAGAACCCAGAGCAGATCACTCCCAAGAGCTGTCGCTTGGCTGCCTACCACCGCAGATTGGACCTTGCGCTTTTGATTGCAGAGACTGAATCACAAAATTCTAGCTCCATAGCAGTCGTGCGGCAGAGAGCACTGCGGCAAGGTGAGGCCGCGGTCGCGCTAGGCAGTCCGCTTGGACTTGAATATTTTACATCCCCCGGTGTGATCTCGAGCACGAGAGGAGAAAGGGAATATCTCTGGATAACATGCCCGATAAGCCCCGGAAACAGCGGGGGGCCGTTGTTTCTTGAGCGTCGAGGTCTTTTAGCAGGCATCACCACGGTTGGCAGCAGTCGCATAGCACAGAACTTGAACGGCTGTGTGCCGGCAGAAGAAATCGTCGACTCGCTCCATCGGCGGCTAACCGATAGCTGGGAGTGGGTTCACGAGTATAAAGAGAATGTGCTTGAATTAGCAGATCTGATTCCCCTGGAAGATTGACCGTCAGCCGCCGAGCCACTGCCAGGCGCGTGTCACCCAGGAATCTTTTCCCTGCGACCCATCGCCCGCGGCTTGCTTGCCCGGGGCAGGCCTGGTCTGGTTCTCCGGCGTTCGAAAGGTGCGCGCACACAGCGAGCACTGCACGCTCTTTCCTGCCAGAGCGATAGGCAAGCGCAGCATCTGATGGCAGTTCGGACAGATCACTTGGAACGTTCTTTTCGGCTGGACTGCCAGCTCAGAGGCTGCCTCCGGCTGTTGCTTTTTCACCTCCGGAAGCGGCGGGGCCGGCTGACTGACCGGTGTCACGCCGAGAGCCACGAGCAGGCGCCGCCGCCCCTCTTTGAGGTTGTCCCGGAAATCGACGTGCTGGATGCGCGCCATGCGGATGTGAAATTCCCGGCAGTCGCAATCTTGCAAGAGCACCGGGATGATCTTGCCCGGCCGCTCCTCCATTGCCCAGTGCACTTCATCCTTGACCCACTCCGACGCCGCCGAGCGCGGCGACATCACCACCAGGAACCAGTCACAGTCCATCAGCCCCTTGAGGATGGCGCGCTCCCAGCGGTCGGCCGTCTGGATTTCATCCTCGGCAAACCAGGTATCGACGCCCTGGCTGGTCAGGAAACTGACTATTTCCTTGCCCACAAAGTCCCGATCCTTCACCGAATGGCTGACGAACACCTTGGACACGGCTGTGAATCTCCGGTGAGTGCGGCCAACGCGCTGAGGGTGAAAAGCGAGTGCTAGTTAGGATAAACGATAACTGCCCGCGCTCAAGGGCAGGCTGGCGGATCGGGGTGGCGGAGGATCGTGTCTACCAGGACCTGCTGCAATTGCTCGAGGTCAGCCAGGTGGTTCTGAAGAATATCGTAGACCATGGCCGGATCAATGCGATTGTAAGGATGCACGACGCGGTTGCGAAACGCCACCATGCGCGCATAGCGATCCGCTGCCTCGGCAGCAAACAACCCCGCATCACGTAAGCCGATGATGATATCCGCGCTGTGCTGCGGAGTCGGCAGTTGTAAGGAGCCGGCGACGTGGGCGCCGATATCGAGCAAGGCCTGGATACTTGTTTGCAAGCGGTGCAGCGCCGAATCAAGATTGCGCACATCGCTCGCGAAATCGGTCGGCGGCAGCTTTCGCAACCGATCGAGTGGTTGCCGGTCCGCCGCGATGACATCCAGTTTCCCACGGATTTTTTCGAGGTTCATGCCCTGTCCCAGTCGGCCTTGTCGCCAGGAACGCCCGCCAGGCTGGGCCCGGCAGCAGCGGCTGAACCACGCACACCAAACCTGGCCCGGTCGTAAATGGCCAAGGTGGGCTGGAAATCGAGATACCGGCACACAACGCCCCAGGCAAACAATTCGCGGGCATTGCGATCCGCTTCATAGATTAGTCGCCCGGAGCGGAGTACCTCGTATTGAAAGACCAGGCCTTGCTCGTTCAGGGCCGTCACATCAACATCCCGTTCGGACACGGTCAGGACGTCCGCGAGCGAGCGGGTTAGACGGTCCAAGAGGACAAAGCGGTCCAATCCCCGAGGACTATCCGCGTCTAGCAAGACCGCAAAGTCCACGTCGCTAAACCGATTCGCATGCCCCCCGGCCACCGAACCAAACAGCCAAGCAGCCAGCACAGCCGGTTCGGAGCGGAAGACATCGGCAACGGAAGCAACGTTTTTGGAAGTGAGTCCGGAGACCATCGGAACGCCCTGCGGGCCGTCAAGCTGGTACACCTTTTCAGTCTACGCGTTTATCCGTCCCAACACCAGCCACCGGTATTGTTCCGTTCGCCCAAGCGCGCCATAATGAGCCGTCAGAAAACGGATTCTTGACGGCGCGCCGGTCCTGCCCGGCTTTACCATGCCGTTGCCTGAGCTGTTCAAAAAACGGGCCGGATGAACGGCCGAGCATACAATTTTCTTGATCGCTCCCATGGAGTTGCATCGATGGCCAGACCAGAACCAAGCGAATACGCGGCTTACTTCGGCAAGTATGTGGCGCTCGTGCCGGAGGACGATATTGTGCCGGCCATGGAGAAGGAACTGGAGCAAACGCTTACCCTGCTCCGCAGCGTCCCCGAGAAGGAGGCGCTCGTGCGCCACGCGCCCTATACCTGGAGCATCAAGGAAGTCGTGGGCCATTTGACGGACACGGAACGGATCTTCGGCTATCGGGCGCTACGGATTGCCCGCGGCGACACGACGCCGCTGCCCGGTTTCGACGAAAATGCCTATGCGCAAGCCGCGGCATTCGACCGCTGCCCGCTCCGCGAATTGAGCGCGGAGTTTGAAGCCGTCCGACGTTCTCATCTCTGGCTCTTCCGCCACTTGCCTGACGAAGCCTGGACAAGAAAAGGTGTCGCCAACGACAACAGCATCAGCGTCCGCGCCATCGCCTATAACATTCTCGGCCACGAAAGGCACCACGCCGCCATTATCCGCAAGCGCCTGGCCGGCTCTTGACAGGCGGAAATTGCTTGTAGTGGCCACCACGCCGGGTTAGAGTGCGCCAATGGGTGCTGCGCGTCCAATCGCTTCCTTTCTCATCCGCTAACGAGGTGCACTACCATGGCGTTCGCCGGCGGTTCGGTCGTGATGTTGGGCCTGCTGTTGGGTCTGGGCGGCGGCGGCAATGTGCCGCATGATCTGGCGTCGCTGGTCGAGCTCGAGGACTACTTCAGCCGCGGCAGCATTGAGACCAAGCCCGAGGTTCTCTTGCCGCTGGCTGGCAAGTCGCCGAGCGATGCCAAGGAGAGCTTCACGCAGCTCCTGGCGATCCGCTGGCTGGGGGAGAATGCGGCACAGCTCGGCACGCACAAAGAGGCCGTGCGCAAAAGCCTGCAACAGCTCGCGCAGGGTCCGGAAGGATTTGCCCGCGATTATGCGCAAGTCGCGCAGGCCCGCGTGGAGGGCAAACCTCCGTCACCCCGCGCCTTCGCCAAGGACTGCGTGCGCCAGGAAGCGTTTGCCTGGTTTCCGGAGCAAGTCATGATGGCCGGCGCCTTCGACCTGCGCGCCGCTCCGGGTCAGAAAACGGAAAGCGCCCACGAGCAGGCGATCGTCAAGGAGCTTCGACAGATCCAAAATCATCTTCAGAAGCTTATCCCCAATGCGGCCAAGGATGAAATCTATATCTTTGCCGAGACGGTCGGCAACGTGCGTGTCGATCGCGTTTCCTACGGCTTCATCCTCGACGTGGCCAATCCGGCCGGCCAGCAGATTTTTGCCCGCGCGACCGGGCGCTTCGATCACAAGCGTGCCCTGGATTACCTCCGCCAGACCCTGCCGAACCTGAAGATCGAAGAGAAGAAGGGAGCCAAGGGCGAGCCGCTCACGTTCATCAAGTTCGATGAACCGCTGGCGGTTGTGCTCGTGGGGGACACGGACGTGCTCCTCGCCGGCCATCCCGTGGAATCAGGAAAGAATGAGGGAGGCAATTTCGAGCTGGCCGAGCAGGCGCTGGCCGTGCGCGACGGCAAGAAACCGAGCATGCTCAAGGGTACGCTCGCCAAGCTGCTAGAGGAAGTCGCGCCGGAGGCAGGTGGCGTGGTTGCCTGCGAAATCCCGGCTATGGCCCGCGGCGAGCTAGCGCGCAGCCCCATCGGCGTCACGCCGCATCAGTTCTCCATCGAAGGCGGCGCTTCCGACACAGGAGGCTTCACGGTGCGCTTCCGCGGTTTGATGGACAACGACGCCGATGCCAAGAAGCTTGTCGATGGCTACAAGGACCTCATCAAGGCCGGTCTGGAGCAAATGAAGAACTTGCCGCAGCGTCCGGAAATGGACCTGATCAAATTGTTCCTGGAAACTATACAGGGCGTGGAACTCAAAGCCGAGGGCGCCAAGGTCCTCGGCGAACTCCGGATTACGCCGGACATGCAGAAGACTCTGATCGAAAAAACGGGCGAGGCAGTGAAAAAGGAGACGGGAGGCTAAGGATTAACCTCGGCAAAAAAATGTTACCGGAGAAACATGCTGAGGACCTCCTTTGGCCGCGTTGATCCGCCCGTCAATCACAATGTTTTTCCCCCAATCTTTTTGCCTGAGCGCCTCACGAGAATTCGACCTGCCCTTCGCGAGCGTCGTTACGAGCCAGATCGAACTGCAGCTCCGAAAGCGTCCGATAGACGCCGTTCTCTTTTTCGACCAGTTCCGCGTGTGTCCCTGACTCCACGGTTTGGCCGTCCTTGATGACAAAAATGCGATCGGCGGTGCGCACCGTGGCCAGGCGATGCGCGATGATCAGGGACGTGCGACCCTTCATGAGCCCTTCCAGCGCCTGCTGAATCAGGCTTTCGCTTTCGGAATCGAGCGAGCTGGTCGCCTCATCCAGGATCAAAATCGCGGGGTTCTTGAGGATGGCCCGGGCAATGGCCACGCGTTGGCGCTGGCCGCCCGAAAGCTGGATACCGCGCTCGCCAACGCGGGTTTGATAGCCTTCGGGGAAACCGGCAATGAAGTCGTGGGCATTCGCCTTGCGGGCCGCCGCGATGATCTCGGCCTCCCCCGCGCCAGGACGGCCATAGCCGATGTTCTCCGCAAGCGTGCCGCCGAAGAGCATGACATCCTGAGGCACAATGGCCATGTTCCGGCGCAAATCGGACAATTCATAGCTGCGCGCGTCCTGGCCGTCGAGCAGGATGCAGCCGCTGTCCGGATCATATAAACGCAGAAGCAGGCCCACGATGGTTGACTTGCCGGCGCCGCTAGGACCCACCAGGGCGATGCGTTGGCCGGCCTGCGCGGTCAGCGATACCTTCCGCAACACCTGCACATCCTTGCGCGAGGGATAACTGAACGTCACCTGGTCAAAGATCACATGGCCTTGCAGCTTCTTCGACGCGGCGCCGTCCAGGTCAGGCACGGCCACGGTCTCGCCATCGTCCAGCTCTTCGGGTTTCTCCTGCAGAAGTTCGCGGACCCGCTGGGTGGCGCCGAGCGTGCTCTGGATCTGGCTGTAAAGCTGGGCGAACGAGCCCATGGCGCCGACGACGAACATGGTGTAGAGCATGAAGCGCGTCAACTCGCCGGCGCTCAGGCCGCCGTCCTGGACCAGGTGCGCCCCGTACCACAGCACCAGCACCACGCCGCCGAATAACGCGAAGGTGATGAAGGCCCCGAAAGCCCCCCGGTAGCGCGCCCCGCGCAGCACGGCGGCGACAAACGCCTGCAAGCTGTCCCGGTAGCGGTGCAGCTCGTAGCGCTCATTGGTGAACGCCTTGACGTTCAAAATGCCCTGCAACGATTCCTCGACGATGATGTTGCTGTCGGCCAGCTTGTCCTGTGCATCCCGCGACACGCGCCGCATGCGCCGGCCGAAGACGACGGCCAGGACAATCAAGGGCGGCACCGAGCAGAGCATGAGCACGGTGAGCTTGACCGAGGTGAGGAACAGCAGCACACCGCCGCCGACCAGCGTGGCGAGCTGGCTGAGGAATTGCGGGATGGTGTTGATGAGGGCGCCGCCGATCTGCGACAGGTCCGCGGACAGCCGGCTGGTCAATTCGCCCACGCGGCGCTGGGCATAAAAGGCCATCGGCAAACGAATGAGACGGCCATAGGTATCGCGGCGGAGATCCGCCAGGCTGCGCTCGCCGACCGCGGCGATGGCGACCGTGTGGAAGAACGAGAACAACGCCTGCAGCGCCAGGGAGGCGAGCAGCGCCAACACAATCCCATTAATCCCGGCCTGCCACCACGACGACCCGTCCGCCGCGGGCCCGCTGATGGCGCGATCGACCAGTTTGCCGGTAATGTACGGAAACGCCAGCGATAACAGGCTGGAAATGAGCAGGGCCACCAGGGCGGCGACAAACTTGACCTTGTACGGCAACAGATAGCCGAACAGCCGGGCCGCCTCCCGGAGAGATTCGCGGTTGATCCGGGGGGCTGGCGATGCTGAGCCTTGCGGTTGCCCGACGCTTCCAGACGCTTCTGGCATGGCAGCCCTTCACTGGACGTTGGTCGATAACGGCGCCTTTCGATTCATTCTCATTGCGATTGTAGCTAGAATGACCTGGGTTGACTTCCTGACTAGAAAGCAACAAGGACCGGAATCTACCGGCATAGGAATGAAACCGATCAAACCTCATCCCGTATGGGTCGGCCATGCCGGCGACGGGGAAGCCTGGCGAGAAGTCTTTGACCACGGCATCAAAGCCGTCGTGCAACTTGCCGCAGAAGAACCACCCTTCCAGGCGCCTCGTGTACTTATCTATTGCCGATTCCCGCTGGTGGACGGAAGCGGCAACGACCCCGAGTTGCTGCAACTGGCTATTGGATCTGTAGCCGGTTTGCTCAGGAAAGAGATACCGACGCTGGTTTGTTGCGGCGGCGGCATGAGCCGCTCGCCGGCCATTGCCGCGGCCGCCCTTGCCACGCTTGGGCAGGCAACTTTGGAAGATTCCCTGCAAACCGTGGCCGCTCACCACCACACCGACGTATCGCCGGGGCTGTGGTCCGACATTCAGCGCGTCTTCACCAGCGGCTCCTCTTTCGTGCCACTATAGACAAAAACTATCTGAACCCGCCCTCTTATGGAGTCCTCATGCGGTCGCGTTGGATTTTCGCCGTCGTCAGCCTATTCACCCTTTTCCATCAACTCGCCGCGCAGACGCCGCAGACGCCGTCGCCGCCGTCCGCCCGGCAGATCCCGCACATCTCCCTCTGGCACGGCGAGAAGGTGAACGATCCGTTTTTCTGGCTGCGCGACAAGAGCAACCCGGAGGTCATCAAGTACCTCGAAGCCGAAAACGCCTACACCGAAGCGAAGACCCGGGACCTGAAGCCGTTCACCGACGCGCTCTACAAGGAAATGCTCGGGCGCATCAAGCAGACCGATCTGAGCGTGCCGGCGCGGCGCGACAACTACTTCTATTACGCGCGCACGCAGGAGGGCAAGCAGTATCCCGTCCAGTGCCGGAAGAAAGCGGCCGAGGACGGCACGTTCGACGACAAGGCGCACGAGGAGATTCTGCTGGATGAGAATGAGCTGGCCCGCGGCCTCAAGTTCTTCTCGCTCGGCGCCTTCAGCGTGAGCGATGACGCCAACCTGCTCGCCTACACCACCGACACCACCGGCTACCGGCAATACCGCCTGGCCGTGAAGGACCTGCGCTCCGGCGCCATCCTGCCCGACAGCGCCGAGCGCGTGGACTCCCTGGAATGGTGCGCGGACAACCGGACGCTCTTTTATGTCACCGAAGATCCGGTCACCAAGCGGCCGAACATGCTCTGGCGCCATCCGCTCGGAGACGAGACCGAGCCGGTGTACCAGGAGAAGGATCGGCTCTACACGATCCGCCTGGGCCGGAGCAAGGATCGCAAGCTGCTCTTTGTCGCGAGCCGGAGCACCGACACCTGGGAGACCCGTTACCTGCCGAGCGATCAGCCGCAAGGCGCTTTCCAGATCGTGTTGCCGCGCCGGCAGGGACACAAGTACGACGTGGACCATCGCGACGGGCTGTTCTATATTCGCAGCAACCAGGGCGCCAGGAACTTTCGCCTCGTCACCGCTCCGCTAGCCGATCCATCGGACAGGAACTGGAAGGAGTTGATTGCCGAGCGTGCCGGGGTGCTGCTCGAGCGCATCGAGCTCTTTCAAGATTATCTCGTGGCGTCGGAGAAATCCGCGGCGCTGGAGCACTTTCGCGTCCTCGACTTCCGCTCCGGCCAATGGCACGAGGTGCATTTCCCGGAAGACGTCTATGCCGCCTTCTTGCAAGCGACCCCGGAGTACAGCGCCCACGCCTTTCGTTTCTCCTACCAGAGCATGATCACCCCGAACAGCGTCTACGACTACGACATGGCCGGCCACAAGCAAATTCTCTTGAAACGGCAAAAAGTGCTGGGCGGATACGAGCCGGACCGGTACGTGACCGAGCGGGAGTGGGCGACGGCACGGGACGGCGTGAAGATTCCGCTCTCCATCGTCTACCGCAAAGGCGCGTCCAGGGACGGCAGCACGCCGCTCTTCCTCTACGGCTACGGCTCCTACGGCGCCGGCATGCAGGCCAGCTTCAACAGCAACCGCCTGAGCCTGCTCGACCGCGGCATGGTCTACGTCATCGCCCACATCCGCGGCGGCAACGAGATGGGCGAATCCTGGCACGACAACGGCATGCTCCTCAACAAAAAGAACACCTTCCACGATTTCATCGATAGCGCCGAATGGCTGATCGCCAACGGCTGGACGAGCAAGGAGCGCCTGGTGATTGAAGGCGGCAGCGCCGGCGGCCTGCTCATGGGCGCCGTGGTCAATTTCCGGCCGGACCTCTTCAAGGCCGTGCACGCCGCCGTGCCCTTCGTGGACGTGATGAACACCATGCTCGACGCCAGCCTGCCGCTGACGGTCGGCGAATACCTCGAATGGGGCAACCCGAACGAGCGGACCGCCTTCGCGTACATGCGCTCCTACAGCCCCTACGACAACCTCGCCCGGCAAGGCTACCCGGCCATGCTGGTGACGACCAGCCTCAATGACAGCCAGGTCATGTACTGGGAGCCGACGAAATACGTCGCCAAGTTACGCACGCTCAAGACCGACAGCAATCTGCTGTTGCTCAAGTGCAACATGGGCGCAGGCCACGGCGGCGCCTCGGGCCGCTACGATCGGCTCAAACAGACGGCATTCGAGTACGCATGGCTAATGAGCCAGTTAGGGATCAGGAAGTAGGAAGATCCAAGGCGGAATGGATTGCACTGCGCTGCGTCACACACACAAACCGCAGTGCATGAAGGCAAAGGTGCCGGGTTGGCGGATTGAGTTTGCCAGTTTGCCACGAAAATTGGCTGAAGTGATCGGGCGGGTTTCGGCTCATGCCCCGCATGAAGCGGCTACTGACTTAAATCATTCTCCGTAAGAATGGTGTACCCCTGACTCCGCAACGTGCTGACTGCGGTTTCAAGGTCATCAACGCGCAACGCCAGGGCCGGCAGCACCTGCGTGCCGACCAGAAGCTGATACGCATAGTCGATATTAATCTCGGCAGCCAACAGGGCCTTGCAAATTCGCGGCAGGGGATGCGGGCCGTCCGGCAATTGCACGACGAGCAGGTCGCTTTCGGTGATCGGCAGCTTGGCTTGCTCGAACACTTCCAGGGCCCGTTCCGGGTCGCTTAATACCAAGCGGATGATGGCACAGTCGGACAGGTCGTTGACGATCAGCGAAACGATGCGAATGTCGGTCGCCTCGAAGCGGCGCACCACGCTGAGCAGTCCGCCGACGCGGTTCTCCAGGAAGACGTTGAACTGGCGCACGCTCGGCCAGTCGCGCCCGCGTGCGGTGGCATAACCAACTCCGGTACCTTCGCCGCTGCTCATTAGTTTCTCCTCCTGGAAGAGCTATCAGTATAAAACACGCCTGCGCCACGGGTCAATTGGAGACATGCGGACCGCGCGGCGATTTCTCTTGACATCTAGAATTTAGCCTGTCTAAATATAGCCATGAAACTCATCCGTGGAGATACGCTCCGGGGGCATCTGGAAACGCTGGTGCTTTCGGTGCTCGACAGTGGCGCCGCGCATGGCTTCGAGATCTGGCGGCGGCTGGAGGAGGCCGGCAGCGGGGCGCTGCGGCTCAAGGAAGGGTCGCTGTACCCGGCGCTCTATCGCCTGGAGGGGGCGGGATTGATCCGCAGCGTTTGGGAAAAGGCTGCCGCAGAGCGCCGGGGAGCGCGGCGGCGCGTTTATCACCTCACCAGAAAAGGGACGCGCCGGCTGAACGAGGGGCGCGCGGAGTGGCGGCAGTTTGTCAGCGTCGTGGGCGGAATTCTGGGAGCACCGCTATGAAAGAACTCATGATCCAGGTTGAGCGTGCCGTCCGGCCCGTTCAGGTAAGCGACCGTCGCAAGGACCGTATGCGTGAGGAGCTGCTTGCCCACCTAACGTGCATTTATGAGGAAGAATTGCGGTGCCGCGGGGACGCACGGGCAGCGCTGCAGGCGGCGCTCGAGCGGTTCGGCGAGCCGGCGCAGTTGACCCGTGCCCTGCAGGAATCGGTTACCTTGCCCCAGCGCGTCGATGCCGGAGTGGAACGCTGGTTTGCCTGGCGGGCGCCGGAGTCGGCCGCGCGGTACACGTTTCGGCTGGGACTCTTGTTTTTCGCCGCCAGCGTCGTCTGCGCAGCGGTGGTTAGCGCGGTGACCTTTGCGGTGCAGGGCTTCGGCGTGGATTCCGGCGCTGGGCTGCGGGTCGGCATGGCTTTTCTGCTCGGCACCAGCGTGGACGTGTTTCTTTTGGGCCTTCTCTATTTCAAGATTCGTGACGCGCTGTGGGGCCCTCCCTGGGCGGCCCGGTCGCTACGGCGGGCTGCCGCCTATACGTCATTGTTTGGGCTTGTTGCCTGCGGCTCTTTTCTGATTCTGCCCCTGCTGGGCGCGGGAACGTTGGACGCGACGCTCGCGGTTCTGCCCCAGGCATGCGTGTTTGGACTGGCGGCGCCGCTGGTCGCCGTCCTCGTGGCGTTGCTGGACGGCCGCGCCGAAATCCGTCACACGGAATGGGCTTGTCTGGATATTGCTGAGTGAACCTGCCAGACCGAAGGCATCGGCGTAGAGGCGCGGGCGGCGCTACTTGCGGTTCCCTGTAGTCAATGGCACGTTGGTGCAATCCCGGGAGCCGTTGTTCTGAGGACAGCAGGTCTGCAGCGGTCCCCAGATGTAGTAAGACGGGTAGTCCGGCCAGCAAACCCTGGGCAACGGCTTGCGGCAGTAGTCATCGGGAGCACACCAGCAGGGAAAACAATGAGGATCCCACCAGTGCAGCAGACCGCCGCCATAGGGGCTAAAGCCGCCCACCGGGCGCCAGGGCTGAATAAAACTACCCTGGGCCGGCTCAGGACAGCGAGGCTCGCCACCGAGTCCCCGGCCCGCCGCGATCAGGATGGTCAAGAATATTCCGATCCACATGTGACGTCTCATGAAATCCTTCCTCCCCTCTGATGGCCGCTTGAGTCCTGTCCCCTTGTCCGGCTAGGCTCTTATGGCGCTTGAGGCCTCGGCGCCGGCAATGGTTCGGGGCGCGGAGCGGCCGGCGCCGTTCCTGGCGCCGCCGCGTCGACCGCCGGCGTGGCCACGCCGTTTTCGCGCGCGAAGCGTACTTCCCAGCCGCCGCCGAGGTAGCGATAGACATTGATCAAGTTGAGGGCGATGTTGCCCTGGGCGAGGGCCAGATTATCCTGCTGCTGCACCTGGGTGGTTTCCAGGTTAAAGACGGTGTTGAAGGGGATGACGCCGGCTTTGTACTGACGCACGCCCACCTGGGCGGCGGCCACGGCCGCCGTCACGCTACGCGCCAGGTTTTCGCTCTGTTCGCGCGAGCGCACGAAGCCGCGCAGAGCGGTCTGCACCTCCTGGGCCGCCGTCAGCACCAGGTTTTGATAGGAGTCAACCAGTTCCTGGGTGCGCGCCTGCTGGAGGCGCACATTGTTCACGATCCGGCCGTAATTCAGGATATTCCACCGGAAGTTCGGCGTGATCGTTCCGAAGAAGCTGCGCGATTCGAAAAGCTTGGCAAGATCGAAGGCTTCCCAACCCAGCGTGCCGTTGATGAAGATGGTCGGGTAGAGGTCCGCCTCGGCAACGCCGATCTGGGCGCTCTGGGCCGCCACCTGGCGCTCGGCGCTCTGAATATCGGGGCGGCGGCGCAGCAAGTCGGCCGGGATGCCCGCAGCCACCGCGGTCGGGATATTTTGCAACGGCTCGGCATTCAGCTCCGGCCCCGGGCCCAGCTCCGCCTCCAGATCGCGGGGCGGGATACCCAGCAAGATACACAGCGTGTCGTTCGCCTGGCCGAGCGTGATCTGCAGAGCGGGGATCGTCGAACGGGTCTGTTCGAGGATGGTCCTGGCCTGGTCCACGTCGAGCTCGGTCACCTTGTTGATGCCGACCTTGAATTGCTGTTCCACCAGGGCCAGGACGCCTTCCTGAATGCGGACGTTGTCGCGCGCGATCTTGATGCGGAGCTGGGCGACCCGGTATTGCACGTAATTCGTCGCCACGTCCGCCAGCAGAGTCACCAGGACGTTGTCGAAGTTTTCCACCGAAGCATCCAGGCTGGCGTTGGCGGATTCGATGGCGCGGCGGAAGCGGCCCCAGAAATCGAGTTCCCAGCTCAAGTTAAAGCCCGCGGCCCAGTCGGAGAAAAAGTTGCCGATGGCGGCGCCGGGCGGGAGCGGGGTGGACGACAGGGCTGCTAATGCAGAAGGGTTATTGAAGGTATTGTGGCTAAGGGCTACCCGGCTGTACCCGGCGCTGGCTTGCTGGGTCTGGGGGAAAATGTTGCCCACCGCGATCGCCTGCTGAGCGCGGGCTTGCAGGACGCGCGTGCCGGCAATGCGCAGGTTCAAGTTCTGCTCGTAAGCCGTATTGATCAGGGAGTTGAGCGTGGGGTCCTTGAAGACGCTCCACCAGTCCGCATATTGCAGGTGCCGGCTCTGTATCCGGGAGTCCCCGGTTTCGATCCATTGCTCGGCCACCGGCGCCGGCGGCCGGCCATAGTTGGGGCCGACCTTGAAGCCGTTGCGAACAAAATCCAGCGGGCCGGTGGTGACGCAGCCACTGTTCAGGAACACGGTGCCCGCCAGGCCGATCAACATAAGCCAGGTGTGCGGCCGCAGACCATAGTAGCCATGAGCAACGTGTCTCCGGCAAACCGGCCAGTCCATGCAGCATCCTTCCATGACGCTTTGTTGGAGACCCCAGCAAACAACGTCCGCGTCCAATCGAGACAATCCGCTCAATCGTTAATATCGACGGACTTCGCCTGGCCTTCTTAGAAAAAAGTGACGAGTGACGAGTGACGAGTGACCAGCGACGGTTGCCCAGAGTCACTCGTCGCTCGGTAAGATGCCCAATTTTCCCCAGTCATCAGTGACGAGTGACCGAGAACCGAATGGTCTTTCTCGTCACTCGTCACTTGTCACTCGTCACTATTACTCAGCCCCCACGTGAGCGCCCTTCTCGGCTACCGAGCGCTTCATGAACAGCACCAGGAACACGAGTGCCGCCCCCACGACCGCGCACATCCAGAAGACGTCGAAATAGGCCAGCGAGGCGGCTTGCTGCTGGCGCAGATCAGCAAGCCTTTGCAAGGCCCGCTGCTGCGAGCCGGCGGCATCGCCGGTGCGCTGGAAGAAGAAGGCCTGGGCCCGCTCCAGGTAGGAATTCACCAGCGGGTTGAAAGGGTCGACGAATTCACCCACACGCGACAGATGGAACTGTTCGCGGCGTTCCTCGATGGTCTGGGCCATCGATGTGCCGACGCTGCCGCCTTCGTTGCGCAGCAGGGCGAGCAGGCCCACCGCGGCCCCGCGCAGGTGCATGGGAATGTACTTGAAGGCCGCCACGTTGACGGGGGCGAAGATCAAGCCGAGACCGAGTGTCAACAGCATCCGCGGCCAGATCACCTGCGTCGGGCTGATCTGGAGGTTCAGCTGCGATGTCCAGTAACTGGAGGCCGCCACGACGACCAGGCCCACCGCAATTGGCCAGCGGGCATCGACGCCTCGGCCCAGCAAGAAGCCGGCAACCAACAGCGCGCTGATGGAAGTGATGCCTCCGGGGGACAACACCAGCCCGGCGCGGTAGGCGTCGTAGGTGAACAAGACCTGAAGCATGTTCGGCAGCGAAAAGCTGTTAGCGTACAGCACGGCATAGGCGCAGGACAGGATGAGGCAAGACATGGCGAGGTTGCGCTCGCCCAGCACCCGGAAGTTGACGATCGGATTCTTGATCCGCATCTCCCGGAAGATCAGGAAGCCCAGCCCCAGCACGAACAGGATCATCAGCGTCTGAATTCTCCAGAACGCGTCGCCGAGCCAGTCCCATTCCTGCCCCTTGCTCAGCATGATTTCCCAGCTGGACATGACGAGCGCGAGCAACCCCAGGCCGATGTAGTCGAAGTTAAGAGGCTGGCGGCGCAGCTCCGCCCGTTGCTGCTTGAGGTAATCCGGATCCTGGACAAGGAGGTAGGCGGCGACGAGCGCCACGATACCGACCGGGATATTGATAAGAAAGATCCAGCGCCAGTCATAGTTGACTACGAGCCATCCGCCCAGCGTGGGACCGACGATGGGCGCGAGCAAGGCCGCCAGGCCGAACAGCGTCTGGGCCTGACCCTGCTTCTCGGGCGGGAAGCTGTCCAGCAACACCCCCTGGCTGGAGGGCTGGAGACCGCCGCCGGCCAGGCCCTGGATCACCCGGAACAGGATGATCTGCTCCAGGCTCGTGGCCATGCCGCACAGCCCCGAGGCGAAGGTGAAAATAGCGATCGATAACAGGAAGTAGTTGCGCCGGCCGAGGTGCGCGGCCAGCCAACCGCTGATGGGCAGAATAATGGCGTTGGCCGCCAGGTAGCTGGTGATGACCCATTCGCTGTCGGTGACCGCGGTCGACAGGCCGCCGGCGATGTAGCGCAGCGCCACGTTGGCAATGGTGGTGTCCAGCACCTCCATGAACGTGGGCACGATGACCGCGACCGCGACGAACCAGGGGTTGATCGCCGGGCGGCTCACGGGAACAGAAAGCGTCACGCTTGCCATACGGTCTTCCAAGGTCATTCGTCATTGGTCATTAGTCATTAGCGGCCCGCTAGTGACTAATGACTAATGACCAATGACGAATGACCTCTTTGGATCAGGGACGCGGGTTGATCGGGCCGGTCGGCAGCGGGGCGAACGGCTGCAAGAACTCCCCGGCATTGGTTCCCTCGGGCGGTTCCTTGTAGTAGACATACGGCTCGACGGACAGGCCGACGAACAAGGTCTCCTTGTCGGGGTCGTAATTGGTCAGCTCGACGCGAACCGGCAGGCGTTGCACGATCTTCACAAAGTTGCCGGTGGCGTTCTGCGGCGGCAGCAGAGCGAGGGTTTCACCGGTCCCCATGGTGAACCCGGTGATGTGACCCCAGTACTCCCGCCGGCTGCCGTACATGTCCACCTCACAGCGGACGCGCTGGCCGATGCGCAGATAGGCCAGCTGGGTTTCCTTGAAGTTGCAGTCGATCCAGATCTCTGTGAGCGAACGCACGGCCATCAGGTTTTGCCCGACCTGCACATAGTTGCCGGGGTTGACATTGCGGCTGGTCACGACGCCGTCAATATCGCTGACGACGTCGCAGTAGCGAAGGTTCAACTTGGCCTGGTCAAGGTTGCTGCGCGCCTGGAGGAGCCTGGCTTCGGCCTGCTTGATGGCCGGCGCACTGGCAATGATGTGGGCGTAAATGTGGTCGAGGTTGCCCTTGGGATCCTGTTTGTAGAAGTCGGCGACAGTCTGTTTCGGAGTGGCGTTCCAGGTGGTGATCTGGTAGCCGAATTGGGCGGCGCTCTGCAGCAGGTCGCCCAGGGCCTGGCGGACGGTGGAGAAGTTCTGGTCGAGGTCGGGGGGTACCTCGGTCAGGTCGTGCCCCGGCCCCGGATTGGCAGGCAGGCCGAGGCCGACCCGGATGGCGTACACGGCCTGCAAGGCTTGCTCGACGGCCGCCTCATCGACCTTGACCGTTTGCTGGCGCTGGTCGAGGTCTTCCTTGCTGATGCCGCCGGTGGGGGCGAGCTCCTGACCCCGTTTGAGGTTAGCCCGCGCCAGCTCCAGGGTCGCCCTCCTGCTGCTCAGGGTCGCCACGCTGGCACGCAGGTTGGCGACCTGGGTGTCAACGTCCTCGATGGCGTGCTCGAGCCTGAAGCGGTTGGCGCGTGCCTGGGCCACCAGGGCGCGCACCTGGGCCTGGGCAGCCACCAGGTCTGCTTCCGCCGACGTCACGGCGGCCTGGTTGATCGCGACTTGAACCTCGTACGGCTCCTTGTCGAGTTGCACCAGCAGGTCCCCGGCCTTGACACGGTAATTGTTATCGACGAACACCTTCTTCACCTGGCCGCCGACGCGGGGGGCCAGGAAGGTCACGTGGCTGTTGACGTAAGCGTCATCGGTGCTCACCGTGGTCAGCGCCAGGATTATCCAGGGAACCAGGAAGTAACCTGCGACCGCCAGGCCGACGACGACCCCCGCGAGCAGCAGCCATTTTCGCAAGGGGTGCGCGGCCGGCGCAGCCTCGGAGGGTGTGACCGGTGTACCGGCACGACTCGGCACCGGGGCGGTATGTTGGTCCGGATGAGCAGCCTGATCGGCCGTCGCGGCCGGGGAACTATTCTTCGCTTCGCTCGACGCCGCTCCAGCAGGGGCCGGTCTTGCCTGGGGGGCAGCTTCAGAACGCCGATCTTGAGGGGCTTCCACGTTGGTGCTTCTCCTTCTGCACTGCTCTCTCAGGATTATATTGCAGGCATCACTCAGATCCGCAGCCAGACGTAATGGCTGGCCGGAGACACGCAGGTAAAACTTCCGCAAATCTCCCAATTTCTACTTTCCATTCCCCGCCACATCCCTAGAATTCGCAAATCGCCTATGTCTTCTCACAAGGAGAACTGTATGAAGCTGTTTACGAAAGTTGCTCTGGTACTGGTCACCCTGTGTTTGCTGGTTTCCGAGGCCAGCGCCGGCCATCGTGGCTGCCGCGGCCACCGGCACGGTCACCGTCACGGCCATCATGGCTGCTGCGGCTAAGTTTGCTGTTGACCAGCACAAGGGAAACCCGGGGACTTCGACACAAGCTGGCCGAAGTTTCCGGGTTCTTTTCGTTTTGTGCGTCCTCCGGGGACTGATAACGCAACCGAAGTGCCGCGGCATGAGCCGGTATCTTCGGGTGGATCCGGGGGGCTGTCAAGAATAGCAGGCATGATCTTCGGTTCAAGGTTTCCATTTTCTTACTGGCACTCCGCCCTTTCTCGGGAGAGAATCGCGGGGGGAGATTTCAGGCCAGCCACGCGATTCGCACAACAATGATCAGTCCCGAACTCAATCGACCGACAGCCAGCCTTGAAGTGCGGAGCCTCAGGGTGGGCAACGGCTGCATTAGCGTTATTGCCGGTCCTTGTTCGGTCGAGAGCCGCCCACAGATCCTGGACATCGCGTACCTGGTCAAAGAAGCTGGTGCGACCGGGTTGCGTGGCGGGGCATTCAAGCCCCGCACCAGCCCGTATAGCTTTCAAGGCTTGAAGGAAAAGGGCCTGGAATTGCTGGCGGAGGCACGTGCCGCAACGGGCCTGGCCGTGGTCACGGAAGTCATGGCTCCAGGTCAGGTCGCATTGGCGGCGCGCTATGCGGATGTTCTTCAGGTTGGCGCGCGCAGCATGCACAACTATCCGCTCCTGGAAGCAGTGGGCGAGAGCAATTTACCGGTCTTGCTGAAGCGCAGTTTCTTCGCCACCATGGACGAGCTGCGGCTGGCCGCTGAGCATATCCACAAGACCGGCAACACCCGCATCATTCTATGCGAGCGAGGCATCCGCACCTTCGAAAACCACACGCGTTTCACTCTGCCTCTGGCCAGTGTGCCCTATCTCCATCAAACGACCCCCTGGCCGGTAGTTGTGGACCCTAGCCACGGCACCGGGAAGGCGAATCTGGTGGCGCCGATGGCAGTCGGCGCGCTCGCAGTCGGCGCCGACGGCATAATCGTCGAGGTGCACACAGACCCGGACCATGCCCTTAGCGATGGTAACCAAGCGTTGACGCCTGCTGCCTTTGTCCAGATGATGGTCGATTGCCGCAAAATAGCCGTCGCACTGGGAAAACAACTATGAGTGGTTAGGCCGCGCGTCGTCTGCGCCAGCGGACTATTCTTTGATTCCCACCAGCGCGCCGAGATTATGGACGAGACTCGGAATGATTTCCCCGGCCGTGAAGCCGGCCTGTCTCAACCAGGCCCGATACTCAGCGGCACTGTAGACACGTCCTTCTGTCATGCAAAAGAGCTGCGCTGAGAATAGTGCGAGCGGTAACGGGCCATCCAGGGCATCGTTGAGAAAAACGTCGTGGATGAGAAGCCGTCCCCCGGAAGGCAATGTTCGGGCACTCCGTTCGATCAGTTTCCGGCACTCTGGAACATCCCAGTCATGCAGGACATTGGAGAGCAACACGACATCGGCGCCCGGAAACTCGTCCCGAAACATGTCGCCAGGCCGGCACTCCACGCGCTCGGCCACACCATAGGCTTCCGCCAATTCCGCTGTGACCTTGAGGACTTCGGGGCGATCCAGCACCACGGCGCGGAGCGCGGGGTATGAGAGCAGAAAAGCGAAGCTGTAAATACCGCTGCCGCCGGCGACATCGAGCAATACGCGGGCCCCCGGCAGCTCCACACGCTGCGCGAGCAGGGGCGCCGCCGTTTTGGCGCGACCCACCAGGGCCAACGTCAAGTGGCGGGCCGTCGCTTCCTTTTCCATGGCTGACTTGAGTCCTTGCCGATAGATGTGGATGGCCCCCGATTCCTCCGGTTTGGTTCCGCCAGGACGATTGGTCTTCAGTCTTTCAAGCATCGCCAGCACTCCGGGGCTGTCCGCGGCGAAGCCGACGTAGCCGCTGACGTCGAATGGAGAATTGGGCTGGAGATGCTCTCGGGCCAGGTCCGAAAGGGTCAAGCGGCCCTGCGGATCGACAACGAGCAGGCCCATGGCGCGGAGCGCAGTCGTCAACACGATCATGGGCCGCTCGGCCAAGCTCAGTTCCTCGCCTAGTTCCTGCAAAGTCAGAGACCGACCATACAGACGGACGAAGAGTTTAAGATGGACGACAGCCGCGGTCAGCAATTCCGTGCCGTAGCTGGCGCGAAAATACTCGAAGATCGGCGTCGGATCGAGGTGCGGAGCTGGCATTGTAGACAGGTTCAAGTTTGTCCCCGTTCATCTCTCGCGGATGGATTTCGGCATCACGGTACCCGGCCGGCAGACAGGACGAGCTGGCTCGCCATGGTATTCATCTTCAGCACGGATTCAGCATATTCGCGTTCGGGTTGCGATTCGGCAAGGATGCCCGCGCCGGCGGCGAGTTGGAAAGTATCACCGTATTGAAACACCGTACGCAGCGCGATGGCCAGGTCGAGGCGGCCAGCCTGGTCGACCCAGCCCACGGCGCCGCCGTACACGCCACGCGGCTCGCCTTCCAGGGCGCCTATCCAGTGCAGCGCTTCCGGCTTGGGAATGCCGGACACGGTCACCCCCGGGAAAACTGCCCGGATTGCGTCCCAGGCATTTCGTCCCGGAACGAGCTGACCACGGACATGCGATGACAAATGTTGCACGCAACGGAACTTCTTCACCGCCATGAAACCGGTGACATGCACGGACTCCGGCCGGCACACGGAGGCCAACTCCTCTTGGGCCAGCAGCACGGACATGGCGTGCTCCTTGACCTCTTTCGGGTCGCGGAATAGCTCGGCACGGAGCCGCGAATCCTCCTCCGCGGTGGCCCCGCGCCCGCGCGTGGCGGCCAGGGGATTTGTGACCACGCGGCCCCGGCCGTTACTCTTCAGCAGGATTTCCGGACTAAAGCCCACCGCCCCGACCGAGCCGAGGCGGAAACAGAAAGAGCGCGGCGCACGGTTCACGCTGGCCCCGGCAGCGTACGTCTGCAACAGATCCAGATGGCCGGGGACACAATAGCGCCGCGACAGGATGGCTTTCTCCAGATGTCCCGCACGAATGGCGGTCCGCAATTCCTCGACGCGCTGGCAGAAACTGTCGCGGTCCGTCGGCGCGATAGCCAGCGGTGTAGGCACCGGAATGAAGCCAGCGCCGTCGCCGGCACCGGCAAGCAACCCCATGATCCGGTCCGGGTCGGCTGCCGCGCGTACCTGGACGCGATTGCCCTTCCAAGCTATTTCCACGCGGGGGATACACAGCCGCAGCAATGGCTCGTCGCGAGCCCAACGGTACGGAAAGTACGCACGCGCCAAATCGAAGGCGAGGTAGCCATAAGCCGTCCAGGTTGTTTGCCGCACCGAGTCAAGAAGCCGTCCCACCTGGGCCAGGGGGTCGCGCGCGGGCTCGCTCACCACGACGCGGCCGTCCTGCTCCAGCGTTACGCGATCGCTCCAGACGGTGACGGAGGCAAGCCAGTCGCCGGCGAGGCGTGCCTCGTCCCGGCCGCAATAGAGAAAGAAGTCGTCGCGTAGCGCGCCGCTGCGCGTCAGGGTTGCGGCCATCAGGTGCGGCGCCGGCCGAGCCGGCAAGCACAGCTCACGGAGTAAGCTCATCAATCTGCTCCCCTGAACGCCTTGCGCTGATTCACTCGGCTGGTCTAGCTCCGCCATGGGTGTACAGCAACACCGTTCAGAAGGGAACAACCAACCTGGAAGGGCGAGCAAGCATTTTAAGGGGAAGGTTCAACAACAAGCAACATTTTTCTTCATTCAAATCGAGCTGCAAGGACATTTGACGTTTCTCTGGAAGAGGCTGGACAAGTTGGCTTCATATTTAAAATGCTTAAGTTTCCGGTTTTTCACTGGACTCTTGGCATCTAGCCGTTACATAATCTGGTACGCTAATTATCCTGAAAAACGACCGCAATCTCGCCATCCCTGGCGCTGCGTGTCCGGCGCGCTTGGCCGGCAGGCTGATCTGCCCTGCACCATGGTGCTCGGCGCACCAGCTGGATGGAGAAGCCTATGATCAAAGAAATCTGCCGACCTGAAGACAGGTGTCAAAGAAGCGAGACAATTCTGCAAACGGTTCTGCGCGCCATTCCCGTACCCGTTTCGATCACGCGCGCTGCGGATGGCAAATTCCTATATGCCAACGAGCACCATCGGAGCACTTTTGGCCTGCCCATCGAAGGGTCCATTGACTTAAAAACTCCCGAAATGTACTGCCATCCCGAGGACCGCGGAAAACTGCTCGCGGAGCTCGAAAACAACAAATATCTGGCCAATTTCGAAGTGGAGCTCAAGAAAATCGATGGCACGACGTTGTGGGCCGCGGTGTCCGCAGAGTATCTCACGTACGAGGGTGAGCCAGCCTTATTCTGCGCCTTCCATGACATTACGGAACGCAAACGGGGAGAAGAACGGGCCCGGCAACTCGCCGAAGAGTTGGAACGGCGCGTGTGCGCGCGTACCGCGGCTCTCGAAAAATCCAATGAGGAATTGCGCAGGGCACGCGACGACCTGCAACAGGCCAATGAACGGTTCAGCCTGATTACTCAATGGATTCCCGTGCCCATCGCCATTACGCGCAAGGCGACGGGCAAGGTGATTTACGCGAACGATCATATGGCCGCCCTGTTTGGCCTGACACATGGAAGCGAGCTGCACGGCCGCGCCATGACCGACTTCTTTTTCGATCCCGCCGACCGTTCAACGATGCTGCAAAAGCTGGAGCGGCAGGGCTATCTCTGCAACTATGAGCTGTGCTATAAGAAGGCGGACGGGACTCCTCTCTGGGCGGCCGCCCATTTCCGATACTTTACTTACGATGGCGGACCCGCGGTTTTTGGCGCCGTCGTGGATAATTCTGAGGACAAGCAACGCCTTCTCGACCTGCAGCAAAGCGTTCGGGAACGCGCCGACAGATTGGAAAAGGCCTATGCGGAACTGAAGAAGAGCAACGAAGACCTGACCACGGCCAATGAATTATTTCGCATCATCGCCCAATTTCTTCCGGTGCCGATCGCGATCACCCACAAGGCCGACGGCAAGGTGATTTACGCCAACGATCAGTTCGCCAAGGTTTACGGGCTGATGCACAGCAGCGATCTTTTGGGCCGCGAGATGGCCAGCTTTTACCACGACCCCGCGGACCGCTTGCAAATGGTAAGAATCTTGGAGCGGCAAGGCTACCTCAGCAACTATGAACTCCGCTGCAGGAAGACCGACGGCACGCCGTTCTGGGCGGAGGTCCATTTTCAATACCTGAATTACAACGGCCAGGAAGCGGTTTTCGGGGTCTTGCTGGATATTACGGAGCGCAAACAACTCAGCGAGCAGCTCAAGCAGCACAGCGAGGAGTTGGAATTGCGCGTCCGCGAGCGAACCGCCGAACTGGAAGTAGCCTGTGACCGGGCGCTGGCGGCCGACAAGGCGAAGGATATTTTTGTGGCCAGCGTGAGCCATGAATTGCGCACGCCCCTCAATTCCGTGCTCGGCTTTTGTCAACTGCTGGAAGGAACTTCCCTCAACGGGCAACAACAGGAGGATCTGCGCAAAATCCTTCGCTCCGGCGACCACCTGAAGTCGTTGATCGACGACATTCTCGAATACCAGAAGATCCTTGTTGACGGCCAGTTTCCCATGGACCTGGAGGACTTTGAAACGCTTCCTTTGCTGACTGAGGTTACCAATTCCATGGAGGCGAAGATTCGAGAAAAAGGTAACCGCCTTGAGATCGACTGTGCTCCCGACCTGGGCCATGTCCGCTGCGACCGCAAGCGCTTTGTGCAGATCTTGACCAACCTGCTGAGCAATGCGGCCAAATTCACCAAGGAAGGTTCCGTGGTCGTGACCGCTGGTCGGGAAAGGGGGGAGCACAGCGACCGGGTGGTGGTCAGTGTGGCCGACAGCGGCAAAGGCATCGATCCGGAAAACGCCAGCAAGTTGTTCAAGCCCCTCGGCATTCCCATTGACCGCCGCGACAACCCGGAAGGAACCGGCCTCGGCCTGGCAATTTCCAAGAAGCTTTGCGAAAAAATGGGGGGGGACATCGGCGTAACGACGGCGCTGGGAAAGGGGACAACATTTACGTTCCGTCTGCCCGCCGGCAACGCCCCGGAAACTACCAGTGCCCGCTCCTGCCGGCCGCCTGTGCCGTTGGAGCAGGCCGCCAGCTTGCCGACCACTCGGCCATGCTCTGTTCTGGTCATTGATGATGACCCAGAGGTTGGGGAACTGATGAAGCGCTTCCTGGAGAAGCAAGGATTTGTCATTCACGTTGCCCTGACAGGGGGCCAAGCACTGGACAAAGTCAAAACATTGCGTCCGGCCATTGTCACCTTGGACGTCTTGATGCCGGAGGTCGATGGCTGGGGAGTGCTGGCGGCCCTCAAGAACGATGCCGAGATTGCGGACATCCCAGTGATCATCGTGTCCATTGTGGATGACCGGAGCAAGGGTTTCATGTTAGGGGCGACCGACTACGTCACCAAGCCGGTGAAATGGGAGCGGCTGGCCGCTCTGCTGCGGAAGTACTGCGCGGCAACGGAAGGTGGCATCCTGGTCGTGGACGACGACGCCAACTGGCGCGAAGTGTGCCGTCGCACCCTCGAACACAGTGGCTGGAAGGTTGCGGAGGCCGATGACGGCGCCAGCGCCCTGCGCCTCTTGGTCGAGCACCGACCCAGCCTGATCCTGCTGGATCTCATGCTGCCGGTTATGGACGGGTTCGCATTCCTGCAGCGCGTGCGGAGCCAGCCCGAGTGGCAGGGAATCCCCATTGTCGTCATGACCGCCAAGGAACTTACGGAGCAGGATCGGCGCCGCTTGAATGGCGCCGTGCAGGACATCCTGGAGAAGGGGCGCCGAAACGTGAACGATCTGCTCGAGGACGTACTGCGCGATGTGAGGCGCTATGTGCTGCCTTCCCCTTGAACCGGGCAACAAGGAGTTGTTCCATGCCCAGAATTCTGTTGGTAGAAGACGATCCAACCTGCGCGGAATTTGTAACGCGGTTCTTGCAGATGAATCTCTTCGACGTTGTCGGGGCGAGTGATGGCCCCGCGGGAGTGGGCCTGGCTAAGTCGGCTAAGCCGGACTTGATCCTGATGGATTGGATGGTCCCCCTCCGCGGCGATGGTGAAAAGGCTACGCGGGAAATCCGCGCTTGTGCGGGCCTGGCGACCGTTCCCATCATCGCTCTTTCCGCCCTGGGCATGCCCCAAGAGGTAAGGGAGATGTATGAAGCCGGCTGCACCGACATAATGACCAAGCCGATCAATCTCAAGCAGATGTTGGGCAAGATTACGAACTTATTGGCCGCCGGAACGCAGACATGAATGTTGCCATTCCCACGCCGGTGCTGGTTGAACCAACCGTCTCTCTTGCTGCCGTAGCGCGCTGTCGCCAGGACTTGCTGGAACCGATCCAGGCGGTCGTTACCCTGTCGGGCCGCCTGCATCAGCTGGCGGTGAAGAAAGACGCGCCCGCCAATCTTGTTGCGGATTTTAAACGCTTACAGGAGGCAGCGAACAATCTGTGCCTCTTCGTGAGCGATGCCGTCAAGGTTCTCGCGACCGAATCATCCGGCTTCAGTTTTGATGCGAATCTGCGCCAGCAACGTCACAAACTGGGCAATCTCCTGAACCACGTCAGCATGTCCTGCCAGCTCCTCATGTTCCGTGAGAAGAAGGAGTTTTTCGAGGCCCACCTGGCGGACCTGGAGAAGATCTACGGCTTCTACCTTGATTGCGAGCAGAAACTGTCTGCCTATCTGAGACCGTCCCAGACGACCTTCACCCGTCCAAAGCCTTGCGACGGTCACGAACAACTTCTGGTCGAACCATGGAAATTGCTCATTGTGGACGACAGTGCCATCGGCCGGCAAACACTGCGTGAATTGCTGACATTTCAAGGTTACCAGATCTCGGAGGCGAGGAACGGCACCGAGGCCTTGCGGATGATGAAAAGACGCGCTTTCGACCTCGTCCTGCTTGACATACTGATGCCTGGCGTAGATGGCTTTCAGGTACTGCAGCATCTGAAAGATCAACCGGAGATGCCGCAGAGTTCTATCCTGGTGATTTCGGGCATGGAAGACACCCAAAGCGCGATTCGCTGCATCGAGTTAGGAGCTGAGGATTATCTCACCAAACCGATCAATCACCTGCTGCTCCATGCTCGTGTCAAGTCTTGTCTGCAGAAACGCGAACTCGAACTGCGGAAGCTGGAACAGTTTTTTCCTGCGGAAGTAGCGCGGCAGCTCCTTTACAAACCGGAGTTGTTCCGCGAGGGGCGGAAGGCGGACGTCACCGTGCTCTTCTGTGACATCCGCGGCTTCAGTCAGATCAGTGAGAACCTTGGTTCCAAAAAAACCATCAAATGGCTCAGCGCCGTCATGGAGGAGCTCTCCGGATGCGTGCACCGCAACCGCGGCGTCCTGGTTGATTACCAGGGTGATCAGGTTCTGGCAATGTGGGGGGCGCCGGAGCCTCAGGCTGAGCACGCGCATCTCGCCTGCAAGGCCGCTCTCGAGATGTTAGCGAAGGTTCAGGAGTTGGACACGATCTGGAGACCCTTCACCGGCGCGGAGACGGACGTGAGCATCGGCGTCAACAGCGGCCCGGCCCACGTGGGCAACATAGGTTCCAAGCGCAAGTTCAAGTACGGACCTTTGGGGAACACCGTCAATCTGGCTAGCCGCGTACAGGGCGCCACCAAGTACCTGAAGACCAGGCTGCTCATTACAGAGGCGACCCGGCAATTTCTGGGCGAGCGCTTTTCTGTCCGGCGTGTTTCCAGCATTAAGGCGGTCAACATCAAGAAACCCACGCACCTGTACGAGGTCGTGCCCGATGGCTGCCCCGGGTGGCCCGGAACGAAGTTACGCTATGAGCAAGCGCTAGAACTGTTTGAATCGCGAAAGCTCAAACAGGCGGCCGAGATACTCGGCAATCTGATCACGCAACACGGCGCCCAGGGCCCGGAATTGTCCTTACTCTCGCGAACGGTTGAAGCCCTGGTCGAGCCCAATAAATGGAAGAAGGTTTGGGACTTGCCTGGGAAATAGTTCGATGCCTCAATGGTCGTCCGAAGCATCGCTCCGCTGACCAGGCTGATTAAGTTCACCGATTTGCCAGGCAGAATTACGGCCCAGGCGCTGTGCTGCCCATTTGGCAAACGTCTGTACTTCTTGCTCTAGTGCAGCAATCTGCTCCGGCGTCATGCCAGCGTAATCATCCTGGACCCGTAACTTGCACAGCTTTGATACTTTAGCGGCTTTCATGATCGATCTCCTCTGTCTGAAGGATTCGCGCTGATCCCTCGACCTAACCATTTGCGGCTAATTGCATGCCAACTGCATCGTCCGGACAGCAGTCCCGAGAGAAAAAAATGGCCTGGTGAGGGGAGGAATGACGTGATGCTTCAAGGCCGCGTAAAGTATGCCTTGAAGCCGCTTAAAGAGCAAGCGTGTTTTGAACCTGGTCTTTGGCTCGCGGCGAGTAACATCTTACTGCAGAAGAATTTGCGTTGATGATGCAATCTCTATGCGGCGCGAAACATCTGTCCGGCCGGGGCTTTTTTGCTTGAAATTCGCTCGGTCGCCTGTGGGAGCAAGATGTTCGAACCGAGATCCTTGGCGGCGCCTGCACCCTGCTGGCCAAGTTGACGGTTTCGCCCAGCGGCCCACATTTGAACGTCGCGGAGAAGCGACGTTACCAACGTGCACGGCCGAAGCCGCCTGCTGATCCGCTGTGAACCGGCGACCTGACCGCCAGGTGTTTTATGCCCTTGTGGCCAGCGCTATCAGAGACAAGGCTGTTATAGCTGGTCGATCACGGAGACGATGAATCGGCGCACGCCAGGTGAATGCGCACCAGAAAGCTGCTCTCGGGTGATGGACATGACGGGGCCGAACGGAAGCGCCAAACGAGTTCCTTGTAACTGGTGCCATTCGCTTGCGATTGCTCTAGTGCTGGGCTGCCAGATCGTGATTGAATGTTTCCCTGAGAACTGCATTGAAGTGGGAACTGGTTTTCTGTGTCGCCAGTCCTAATGGTCAGATCATAGCACTTCCAAACAACCTCGCGCCCTCTAAAGGAGCCTAGGCCGCCTTCCAGCGAAGCCAGGGCGGTGCTAAGTCTCTCATCGCCCCATTCTTGTTCGAGAGCAAGCTTGAGAACTCTTTTGACTCGACGCCGAACATCAAATGGGGACTCTATTTCGTGATATACATGAGGGCTACGAAGACCCCCAGGTACGTAGGTCCCAGTCCGCTCGACATTGATGCGGACCCTCCACCAGAGGGCCTCCTTTGGTTTGAGAGGCCTCGTGAGCAGGAGGTTCCATGCCGTGAAACCTAAACTGCGAAAAATGGTAATGGTGCGTTGCGGCGACATTTTGATAGCGTCCGGCATATCGAAATGCATATCGCCTGGACGCCAGTAACCAGCTATAACGGGCAGTTCATCGGGACAGTCCGGCTCAGGGAGGGTCAGTTGCAATTTGGCAACTCCACCGGCGACTGCTGAAAATCCGCGTGCCCTTTGCAACTTGTGTGTTAGGTCGATGACGGGCAGATCGACGATCAACTCGTCGGGCAGCCTCTCTTCTGAGATAAGACAGGCGGGATAAAGAACGTTCAGGCTCCGTATGCTCTCCGTACCCACGTTTTTTAGAAGCAGCGTATGCGTAGCACAAAGCGATTGGGGACCGGCAAAACGGACTTCGTGCCCAGCGTATGGAACTTCGACGAGTCCGTCAATTGCGCCGATTACCAAAGTCACGGTCCATCCCTCAAGGCGCGGCACTTTCGGACGAGCCGAAAGTACCCCCTATGTAAGATAAACTCACCGATCACTGCTGATCAACGTGCCGGCGGAGATGGTCCGCCCATTCGCTGAATTCCTGCACAACATTATGGCCGTTGCTTTCGCCTTCCTCGACAGCGTCTGGCATAGCCATTCTAAAAGAAAATCGATGAGCACGTCCTTGCGAATCGCCACTCCCTCTTTCGTTTTTCCCATTCGCTGAGGACTGAGATTCTTCACGAACTCGAGGCACCGGATTCAGGACGACTTGCCGCGGATGCTTGGCGTCCCTTGCCTGCCCAACTGTTTCGGAAACCAGGATCTTTTCCGTCTGTTGCCGGCGCGCGTCCTCGCGCAACTTCTTTGCCATGCTCTCTGCCATACTCTCAATGTCGAATGTCCTCTTCCGCCAGAAATACTCCTCCGGTTCCTCAGATTGTTCCCGGGCCATGTCGCGGCAAACGCCCTCCGCAATGTGACAGCCGAGTTGACGGTATGACTCGACCTGGTTCTCGTCAAAGATCGCGTCGGCCGTTGGGTCCTGTGGGAAGTCTCCATGGCCCGTGGCGAATCCGATTAGCTCGCTGTTTTCATCGCCGGTGAGGGAGGCCTTCAAGTAGAGGAAATAACCTTCCTTTGGTCCTTCGCCTTGCCTTTCGGGATATTTGATCTTCGCCATCAAGTAGTGCTTCTCGGAAAAGCGATCGGCCAATGACCGGAGATAGGGCGCCGGCCAACCAACACCGTCAGGGGACAAACGGAGCGGATTGAGATCCACGTCGGATTCCTCATTCTCCGCTGCCGTCGTCAACGCGTGAAATTCGATGCCTTCTTGCCGTGCCAGACGTATCAATTTCAGGAGGTCTGCAAAGTTGCGATCCGGGTCTTCGCCGGCATCTGAGGCAATAATCAAGCAGCAGCGCCGTTGCAGGAGAGGCCAGACACCAAGATTCTCATAGTGCCCGCCGTCACTGATGAAACAAAGCGGGCGACGCATTTGCTCAATGGCAAGATTCGCCGTCACCACCGTCAACGGCGTCGGCACATGGCCAAGTTCTTCGTATGGGGACTCCTTGAGGCGTGATTTATTTTGCTGCTTTGCCACGTCTCCCAAAGCTGGGTTAGGCAGCCACTGTCCCAAACGGACGTTGAAAATGAACATCATCGTCTGGAGCAATCTATTCTTGAGGTAATAAGGCGTCAGCGCCGCGCCGGACAAAGCCATGGCATCGCCCACGGTAACCCTGTTTCTGTTGAACCAATAGTCCTTCGTGAGGCAATAACCAAGCACGGGGGAACCGCAATATAAGGGTGATAGCAAGAAGGGTCCAGTTCGTGCTCTGGCAACGTTTCCGCGTCGTTCCCGCAGGGATGGAAATAGCGTGACGCTCGCAGCAAGCAGTGGGTATGGAGCGCCTTTGTGAGTCACTGGTTCCAGCTCTTCGAGCAAGCACGTATCGTCGCGTTCTCCCTGTTCGTTCAGATAGGCCTCGGCTAAACGCTTGCGGTAAAAGCGGTGCAGGGAAGTAGAGTTCAGGTTCACAAGGAAGCCGGTGACACACAGAACGCCAAATCCTATGAGTAAGGCCCGCCCTCGAACGTTCTGATCAGCGCAAATCACCACAACCCTTTTGGGCAGCTGAGGTGTTGGCTGAATGTAGTCGGGATAGTGTAAGGCCAATAGAAGAAGGTTCATCTCTCGGTAAACCGGCGGTTTACCAAGCTCCTTTGCATATTCAGCGTGCAGCTTTGTTTTTTCGCCTAGCCCATCAATATAAAGCCATTTAAACACTAAAGTCTTCAATCGATCTACATTCCGCTCGTCGAGGCCTGTGGGTTGTGAATACCACCAATCAACCGCTCTGGTGAAAAGCCCCTTATGCGCGCGCGTGGCATTGTTCTCCTGTATGCTCTTAATCCATTTGCCAAATTGGTGGTCAAATAATTCCGAGTTTTCCAGATTAGGCTTCTCTGGCCATTGTATGGTAAGGAGCGTTTTTGCAAGCGTCTTGTCGTCCAGTACTTTGTCAAGGGCCATCAGAAATTGCTCGCGGCGCTTCACGACAAATGGGTATCGCGTTTTGGAGGTCGAACCTAATGCCGCGTCCGGATCTGCAAGGAGCATTTCCTTGAGATTCTTGATCGGAGGGAAGTTCCGTTTAGAGCCTAGAGCCTCCAGGAGCAGTCCCCCGGGATCTGTTATTTTGGGTTCTTGATTGTTTAGAATCTCTCGATCGGTATTGAGCTGAGCGACATCACGCATGGAGCTGGAATCAAGTTGTTGGTTTTCAAGTTGGCAAATGATCTCCATATCTGTGAGCGTATGTGGATCCTTGAAAAGCTTCTTGATCGAGTCTGAGGTGGAAACCTTCTCGATCGATTTTGCGGTGAGATGGCGTTCGCCAACGTTTTTTAAATCCTTTTGATAATCTTCGCAGGTGTATGTTTTACCCCTGGTTCGCAAAATCGAGGCCAGCTCGCTCCATCTTTCCTTCTCGTTCCTGTCGGCAATGCGGTCAATGCAAAATCTAGCGTGGCCCGATATATCCTCGCGCGCCATCCAGTACACCACACACAAAGGCAGGAGGATCAGCAGCCCGGTGCTGGCGGCGCGAAAGATGATTCCTTCAACGGATCCCCTCGGCTTTTGACCGCTGACCAGGATACGCCAGGGACGTAAGAGCGGCAGCGCGCAAATGAGGCAGAGGATTGCTACATAGAGGGAAACATTCGGCGGTACCTGGATTGCGCCAAGCACTCCCAGGCCGATGTCGCCGTCGCCGAGGACCACAGCGCCGCCGACCAGCAGCGCCGCCCCGCCGGCAATTAACAGGACCTGGCTGCCCAGGGAAGTGATTTGAATCCAGCGCCTGAGCTGAGTCTCGGGCAGGAAGGTCCGCAGCCGAAGCAAAGCCCGCCAGAGAGCATAGGCCGCCACCGCAATTAAGGGGAGGAGCCAGTGGCGCGAGATGCATAGGGCCCCAAGGAACACGGCAGCGACACGCATCAGGGAGGCGCTGCGTTTGATCAGGAAACTCTGGCGGAGGCCAAAGGACAGAGCCCACATTACGGCCCAGAGCGTCAGAAGAACTGCCGCGGGAAGAAAAGCTACAAACAAATCATCGCCCAGGACCGCCAATACGTCCTGCATGTCTTCGCTGAGTCGCAAGACCTGGTACCCGAAAACGCGCAGGTAGTGGTCAAGCCACTCGCGGAATCCTTGATAATCCAGACAGCGCCAAAAGAAGGCCAGAGCCGTGCACTGGCAAAAGACCAGGCTGAACAAGCTGAGATTGTTGATCACCATTCCGACAATTTGTTGATTCCAAAAGGCGAGGGGACGGTTCAAGTACCCGCCCCGCGAAAGTAAGTCCTTGATTGCCTTTGGCTGCTGTCCGCTCTTATCTCGTGCCAGGCCGAGTGCGGGGTTCGGAGCAACCTTGGCATGACCTGCGTCCTGAGGTGTCGGCGCCTTATAGAGCGGTTCATTATCTAATTCCTTGACGCGTTTCTCGAAAAAACAACTGATGTATCCCCCGCCGGACACGCTGGCCAGGTAATCGACGAAGCGGAGAAGTCCGGACTCGTAAAACGCCTGTAAGACACCCAGGTTGAAGCTTGCCGAGCGGACGCCGCCACCCGAGAGTGCCAGCCCGACGAGATTATTGGGTTTAGGCGGCGGTTTTCCGTTCGCCTTGCCATTCCCTTCTTGCGGGGGGGTATCTGTAAAGTGCGCTTGCTTGCGCCGTTCCCAGATCTTCGTGGATTCGCTCGTAAGAATCTCGGGCGGAACGGCACGTTCCAACACTACCGCGTCGTCATGATCCGGCATGTGAGGACCTCGCATTCGGAAGGGTGGGCGGGAGCCGGACCCAGGCGATTCCTGGTCGGCAGGCGCTTCAAAGCGAAATGAAGGCGATATCCCTCCTACCACTCGTGCCAAGTGCAGCCAAGGACTGATTGCGTCAGTCGTGCCGACATCGGAGAGGGGGCTCGAATTTGACGCAAGTTGCAAGTCACTGTGAGTTAAACGCTCGTCCCAGGCCGAGTCAAGCAAAATCCGCGAAATTCAGAACCCAATGACCTGGAAGACCGCCTTGCTTTCGTTTTTCTTACCTGCTTCTTCTTGGTCACACAGGCACAGGTAGCAAGCGCGGTTACATCGATCAACTCGTGTCCGCCTGCCCACAAGATGCCGAGGACGCGTTTCAGGCCCCGTTTCGTGTGCGCAACGACCAGGACAATGTTCAAAAGGCAAGACGGCCAGGACAGCCGCGCTGCCGCTCGGGGCGATGCCGCCAATAATATCGACAGCGCCCATTCTCTTCGGCACTTGGCACCGTGCCTAGGTGCCCTTGCTTCCGTCAGCACGGAGTTTTGACATGATCGGACCGCTTCTCAAACCGGACGTGCAGCAATTGATTCGCGACAAGCAGTGGGACATCCTGCGCGAAGTGCTGTCCGGGTTCGATCCTTCCGATATCGCGGAGATCTTGATCGCCACGCCGGACGAGGACGACGTGACGATCTTTCGCCTGTTGCCGCGCGAGCTGGCGGGGCGGGTCTTTGCGTACTTGCCGCGCGACCATCAGGAAGGTCTCATCCGCTCGCTTTCGCACGAGCAGATGCGGCACGTCCTGGAGGGTATGACTCCGGACGACCAGGCGCGGCTGCTCGAGGAGCTGCCCGCTCCGGTCACGCGGCGGCTGCTCGACACGCTGTCGCCGGACGAACTGCGCGCCGCCCGAGCCCTGCTCGGCTACCCGCCCGAAAGCGCCGGCCGCTACATGACTCCCCAGTATGTCGCGCTCCGCAGCGATATGACCGCCCGCGAAGCCCTGGAGCACGTCCGCACGACCGGCCACGGCAAGGAAACCCTCAACATCCTTTACATCCTGGACGGCGACGGCAAACTCCTCAAGGAGCTGCGGCTTGGCTCCCTGGTGCTCGCCGATCCGGACGTTCGCGTCGGCGAAATCGAAGACCGGCCCCTCGTTTCCGTGCCGGCTAATACCGATCGCGAAAAAGTCCTGCGCGCTTTTGAAAAATACGACCGCTCGGCCTTGCCGGTTGTCGATCGGGACGGCAACATGCTCGGCATCATCACCGCTGACGACATGCTGGACGTGGCCGAGCGCGAGGCCAGCGAGGACATTCAGAAAATCGGCGGCATGGAGGCCCTCGACGCGCCGTACCTCGACGTGAGCTATCGGCAAATGGTCTGGAAGCGCGGCGGCTGGCTGTCCGCCCTGTTCCTCGGCGAGATGCTGACGGCAACCGCCATGACCCATTTCGAGGGCGAGATCGCCAGGGCCGTGGTCCTGGCCATGTTCGTCCCGCTCATCATCAGCAGCGGCGGCAATTCCGGCTCCCAGGCTGCCACCCTCATCGTTCGCGCGCTGGCCCTCACGGAGCTGCGGCTGCGCGATTGGTGGCGCGTTTTTGGACGCGAGCTGCGCTCCGGAGTCACACTCGGCGCCTGGCTAGGGCTGATCGGTTTCCTGCGCATTTGGTCCTGGCAGCATCTCGGTCTTTATGACTACGGCGCGCATTATCTGCTGGTGGGCGTCACGGTCTGGATCAGCCTGATCGGCGTCGTGACCTTTGGCTCCCTGTCGGGGAGCATGCTCCCCTTTCTCCTGCGCCGGCTGGGTCTCGATCCGGCCACCAGCTCGGCTCCGTTCGTGGCCACACTCGTCGATGTCACCGGGTTGGTGATCTACTTCACAGTCGCCCTGGTCATCCTGCGCGGCACGCTCTTGTAGAAATACTTCAGCAGGCTCTTTCATGCTCATTCGGCACAACTTTTGCTCTACAAGACCGCGCGGGCATTTAGCTACTTTGCCCGTCTCTTATGCCGCGCCTCGCCCACTGGTTCACTTTTGAGTTTTCTTTGGGTCGAAGCATTTTACTGTACTGGGAGACATCATCATGAAGGGCCTGTTGACCGTGCTTGTGCTGCTGGCGCTCGTCATCGGCGGGGTTGGCTTTTACAGGGGCTGGTTCGAGTTCTCTACCGGAAAAAGCGAAGACAAGACCACGATTTCGGTCACTGTGGACAAGAACAAAATCAAGGAAGACGAGGAGAAAGCCAAGGACAAGATGCAGGATCTGGGGCGGCAAGTCAAAGACAAGAACCAGGACAAGGCCCACGAAAATCCAGAGCGCCAGCCTTGATCCGCCGAGTAGCAAATTGCTCTTGCATCGCCGGGAACTTTTGACGACAATCGCCCCTGCCCGCAAGGACAGGCGGGCAGAAATTCACAGCGCTCCGGACAACGAAGTCTGCGCCACTGTGCCCGTTCTTCCCCCCGCGCATAGCCGCGACACTTCGGGAACCTGAGAATCTCGTGCGTACCTCATGGATGAGGAATCCGCTCCACGGCGAGCGCCTTGCGCAACCCCTACGTGGTCTCGTGCAGGCCGTTTAGAAAGGATACTCAAACATGCTCGTCTTATCCCGCAAGCTCCATGAAAAGATCGTCTTGCCTACCCTGAAGGTGGCCGTCCAGGTGGTGGGCATCAAAGGCGGAGTTGTCCGCCTGGGCGTCCAGGCTCCCCGTGAAGTAACCGTGCTGCGCGAGGAAATCCCGGATCGGGCTGCCGAATGGGCCGAACGCCAGCCCCCATCGGCCGTTGCGGCTGTGGACGAGCCAAGGTCGGCCAAGTTCTGGCAGCCCTTGTGCGCGCGCTTGAAGAGCGCCGGCGTTCGACTCGGACTGTTGCGGCTGCAACTCGACACCGGCCTGACCGAGGAGGCCAGGCAAACATTGACCGGCATCCAGGACGACTTTCAGCTTCTCTGCTACGGCATCGAAGGCGAGATGGACGGCAATGCTACTCCGGCGCCGACCAGGATCGGAAAGCTGCAAAAAGCCTTACTGGTAGAAGACAATCGCAACGAGCGAGAACTGCTGGCCGGCTTTCTGCGGCAATCGGGGCTGGAGGTGGATACCGCCGGCGACGGCTCCGACGCGCTGGCTTATCTCGGCTCCCATGCCCAGCCGGACGTGATTCTCCTGGACATGGGCTTGCCGCACGTGGACGGCCCCACCATGGTCCGCCAACTCCGCAGCAACCCGGTCTATGCCGGCTTGAAGATCTTCGGCGTCAGCGGCCACCTGCCCGAGGAGTTCGGTCTGGAATGGGGCCCGCGCGGCATCGACCGCTGGTTCCAGAAGCCGCTCGACCCCGCGGCCCTGGTCCACGGCCTGGCCGAGGAGCTCTGCAGTTCCCGTAATTAACCGTCCATGGACAGCCGCCTTAGCTGAAGCCGGCGGGCCGGGCCTCCGGGCTCGGCGTTCCAGGATGGAACCTTCTGCCATGGACTCCTTGATAAATCTGTGCATGGAATGGTTAGGGGAACCGGCCTGGCGCCGGTTCCCTTTTTGCATTTCCAGGCCGGGGTTTCAGGTCTTTCCTGAGCCCAATCTCAGGTATTCCCTGACTACCGCCGCAGCCAATCGTATTCCACAATACGGTGGGGCTGGGACAAAGGGAAACCGGCATCCGCGCGGAACGGAGCAGGGGTTTTCCAACTCGCAACCTGCCAACGTCCCAGTTAACAGAATGGCGCCGCGGGGCCATTCCCAGTTCCCACTAACCGAAAGATAGGCAACCCATGCGTCCTGGAACCCTCCCCATGAGACAACGCCGACGTTTGCGCACCGATCCGGTCCAGTCACCCCTCGAAACCTATCTCAGCGAGATCAACGAGACTCCCCTGTTGACCGCCGAGCAGGAGAAGCAACTGGCGTTGCGGATCGAAGAAGGCGACAGCGAGGCCCGCGACCACATGGTGCGGGCCAACCTGCGCCTGGTCGTCAACATTGCCCGCAGCTACACAGGCAAGGGGCTCGGACTCCAGGACCTGATCGCGGAGGGCAACCTCGGCCTGATGCGCGCCGTCGAGGGCTTCGACCCCGGCATGAACACGCGCTTCAGCACCTACGCCAGCTACTGGATCAAGCAATCGATCAAGCGCGCGGTCATCAATACCGGCAAGACCATTCGCATCCCGGCCTACATGAACGAGCTGCTGATCAAGTGGCGCCGGGCCACGGCCAAGCTGACCGACGAGCTGGGCCGCGCCCCGACCCAGGAAGAGGTCGCCGCCAACCTGAAGCTTCCCAAGAAAAAGCTCGCCATCATCCGCAAGGCTATCCGCATCTACAACGCCACGCCCCAGACCGACGACGACGACAGCGGCCGCTCCATTGACGAAACCCTCATGGACGAGGGCTCGAACAGCCCGGAAAGCAACATCCTCAAGCAGGACGACCTGCACCAGGTCATGGGGCTGCTCGAGCAGATGGATCAGCGCGAGGCCGCGGTCCTGCGCCTGCGCTTTGGTCTGGAAGGTGAGGACCCCAAGACGCTCAAGGAGATCGGCGACCGGCTCGGCCTGACACGCGAGCGCGTCCGCCAGATTGAAAATGAGGCCCTGAGCAAGTTGAGCGAGTGCATGCAAGTGTAACTATAAGAAGGTCAACCCTGCACCACACGGATCGCACGGGCTGGAGGAGAAATAAGACCGTTTCGAGGAACTCGGTTTTGTCCGTGTGATTCGTGTGGTCCGGGGTTGTTTGCGCGTTTTTGTCACACACCCTTCGTGGAGTCGAGAGTGGATGTCGCGGTGTCGGCCGGTCAGGAAACGGAGCACATTGAGCGGCGGCGGCGCGTGCTGCTGGTGGACGACAGTCCGGAATTCCTGGAGTCGGCGGCCCATTTCTTGAACGCCGATCCGCACATCGAAATTGTCGGCCGCGCTCATAGCGGTCGCGGCGCACTGGAGAAAGTGCCGGTACTCAAACCCGACCTGGTATTAATGGACCTGAGCATGCCGGAGATGAACGGCCTGGATGCCACCCGCGCCATCAAAGCTCACGCGGACGGGCCGCGGGTCATCATCCTGACCCTGCACGATAACCCGGAGTACCGGGCCGCCGCGGCAGCCGTGCGTGCGGACGGATTTATCACGAAGACCGAACTGGATTTACAGCTGTTGCCGCTCATCCAGGAATTGTTCGCCTGAAAGAGCTGAAGGCAAAAAAATACAGGGCAGAAAAATAGGACCCGACGAATTCATTTTTTTGCCTCAGATGTTTTTGCCAGCAGTTCAGCAGGGCGGGATGGCTTCAATCCATTCGCGGCCGTCCTGTTCGATCAGGCCCCGCGCGTTCGCGGGGCCGCAGGAGCCCACGGCATATTCCTCCGGTACGGGCGCGGCGGCGCTTTCCATCGCGGCGATTAGCGGGTCCATGATCTCCCAGGCGCGCTCGATCTCGTCGCTGCGCATGAAGAGCATGGCATCGCCGTTCATGGCGTCTTGCAACAAGCGCTCATAGGCCTCCGGGATGGCCTTGTCCGGGTAGCGGCGCGAGTAGAGAAATTCCAGATCGGCGTTATCCAGGGTCATGTTCTGATCGGGCACCTTGGCCTGGAAGCTGAGCTGGATGCCTTCCTCCGGCTGGATGCTCAGCTTGAGCCGATTGCACGTCAGCGTCTTGCCCGCAGGCATGGGGAAGACCAGATGCGGCGGGCAAAGGAACTGCACGATCACCTGGCTGCAGCGCGTCTTCAGCGCTTTTCCCGAGCACAGATAAAACGGCACGCGCTGCCAGCGCCAGTTATCGATGTGAAACCGCGCCAGCGCGAAGGTCGGCGTGCGCGACCCCGGCGCCACGCCCGGCTCGGAGCGGTAGCCCTTGTACTGGCCGCAGACGATCTGCCGGCTGGTTTCCTCCGTTGACAAAATCGGTATCGAATCCAGCACCTTGAGCTTTTCATTGCGCAGGGAGTCCGCGGCAAAACGCGCCGGCGCCTCCATGGCCACCAGGGACAGGATCTGCAGCAGGTGATTTTGAAACATGTCGCGCAAGACGCCCGCAGTGTCGTAATAAGAGCCGCGTTGGCCCACGGTGACTGATTCGGCAACGGTGATCTGCACGTGGTCGATGTACTGCTGGTTCCACAAGGGCTCGAACAGGGTGTTGGCGAAGCGGAACACCAGGATGTTTTGCACCGTATCCTTGCCCAGGTAATGATCGATGCGGTAGATCTGGTCTTCGCGAAAGTGCTTGTGCAGGGTGCGGTTCAACTGGCGGGCCGAGGCCAGGTCGCGGCCGAAGGGCTTCTCAATGATCAGCCGGCGCCAACCGCCCCCTTGGTCGACGGTCATGTTCGCCGCGCCGAGCTGGTCGGCGATATGTTCGTAGAGCTGAGGGGCAACGGAGAGATAGTAAAGGCGCCGGCCTCCTTCAGCGCCTTCCTGCTTGCGCAGCCAGTTCCGCAAGTGCTCCAGGCCGCCCGGCGCCGCCGCGTCACCGGGCGCATAGAAGAGCCGCTGCGCAAAAGTGTTCCAGCGTGCCGGGTCCCAATCTTCCTTGGCGAACTCTGCCACGGACTCGGCCAGCCGCGCGCGAAACTGCTCGTCCGTCATCGGCGACCGCGCCACGCCGACGATGCGTGTCTCCGGCGGCAGCCGTTCCTTGCGCGCCAGCCGGTAAAGCGACGGAATCAACTTGCGTGACGTCAGGTCGCCGGACGCACCGAAAATGACGACGGTCAAGGGTGTCATGGGGTTGCTGCCTGCTCCAGGAAGGGCGAAACTGTCCACAGGCCACTGTACAATGATTGTGTCCCTGCGGCTACTGACAGAGGCGTACCATGAAGCGGCTGCTGCGCCCCTCCATTCTGCTCGTTGTGTTGTTTGGGCTGGCAACCTCCGCTGCGGCGCTGGCGCTTTGGCCGCGCGCACCGGTGAATCGCGCCTGGCCGCTTGCCGTGCCGGAGGGGGACCAGGAAGTGGTCTGGCTCTACTCGGCCACGAATGCGGTGCCGTGGGAACGCTTCGTGTTTGCCCTCAAGCTGGCGCGAAGCGAGCGGGCTGAGCATTCGCCTGCGTCGGCATTTGCGGTGGACGATCATAACGCCTTTCCAGATCAAACCACGGCAGTTCCGGAAGTCGCCGTGACTTTCCCTGGAAGCAAACGTCGCCTGTGGTTTCGCTGGTACAAGATAACCAGCGACCTCAAGTCTCAGGACTGGGTGGCGGCTCTGGTGGCGCGGCGAACTCCCCCCCTGGCCATCATCGGCGGCAACACCAGTGACGTTGCCATTGACCTGGCGCGCAGTCTCCGGACAGAGACGGAGCGGCTCCAGCTCGGTCCGGCTGAGCCGCTTTTGCTCCTGACCACGGCCACCGCAGACGCCGCGGACAACGCCGAAGGCACACAGGAAACTCTAAATAACCTCTATCCGAAGCATGTCTTTCGCTTTTGCTTTACCAACAAACAAATGGCCGAGGCGGTGATTTCGTTCATCTGGAGTCATGGAGATCTGCGGCCCGATTCCGAGCCCTACTATGTGACCTTCTGGAAAGATGATCCCTACTCGACTGATCTGAACCTGCGTTTTTGCGATGCTCTGCGCTTTGCGCCCTTTCACACCGCGGCCCGCGACTGGGCCTGGCAGGCGGCCACCGCGGCCCTGGGCGGCGTGCCCCTCGATTTATCGAATGTGCTTTACAGCCAGAGCCGCATGGAAATGCCATTCTACCCGGCGAGCATTCTCTACAGCGTCGGAGCCTTTGCGCGGCCGAACCGCTGGGAGTCGGTGGAAGCCGACCAGTTGATGGACAGGCTGGATAGATATCCGCAGCAACGGCGACCGTTGCTGGTGGTGCCGGCGGCCACGCAACCGGCGCGGCGCTTCCTGCGCGGGCTGGTGCATACATCTCCCATCGAAGCGCGGCGCTTCATCGTCGCCACGGGAGACGCCATCGCTTTCAACACCGTCTACCACGATCGCAACATGGCCTGGCCCATTCAGGATTTGCCTTTCACCCTGGTCTTTTTCTGCCATCGCAACCCGACCGATCCGAAGGCGCAAAAAGCGCAAATTTCAGCGCAGCAATCGCCAGGCGCGTCGGAGGGCGCAGAAGGCGCCGAGGCTCCCGGCACGGAAGATCTGCTTCTGTTCGTTGATATGGTGGACGTACTGATCGGCACCTGTCAGGACGAGAACGGCTTTCCGTCTCTCCCGGCCAATGCGGCGCGTTTGCGGGAGCGCTTCAGCCTGGCGCGCTGGTCGAGAGCCGGCGAGCGCGTAACTTTTGACAACGGGGCAGAACCGCTCTTCAACGAGGAAGGCAACCGCTATAGCGGCACGGGGGAGCACGTCGTTTTGCTTCGCCCGTCCATCCGGGGACAAAAGGTTCTCGCCGAGGCTTACCTGGAAGTATGCCCGCGCGTGGAGGATGCCCGCGGGAAGTGGACCTGGCTGCGGCCGGCGAAACCGCTGGTCCTGCATTACGAGGGTTACAGCGACCCGGGCGGCGCGGATTGATGACCGGCAAACAGCAACGCTTGTGGAGATATGTACGCGCCCTGGCGGCCCCGCTGCTGCTCTGGACCATTTTTGTCATTTTTTTGATCAAGCCCCTGCAAACCTGGCTGCAAGGTGACCGGGACTATGACGAGGCCGCCATGCAAGAATGGATTGAAGAGACGCGCGGCTTCCACGAAACACTCCCGGAAATGGTGCGCGACTATTTTCGCACCCTGGACCATGCCAGGGGGGATGAACCGGGGCTCGACTTTGAACTTTCCGGCAAGGCCGAACGGATCCGCGAGCATCTCAAGGCCCTGGGCAACGCCACCAAGATGTACGATGGGCAACTACCGTTATTCCCCAGAATTTACAGCTTCAACATGCAGTTGCAAGGCATAGCCGGCGCGCCCGCCATCAACGTCGGCTGGGATTCCAATATGCCCAGGCACGGCGGCCAGTATCGGCAATTGGACTACCACATCGACAATCGCGCCGTGCTCACCATTCAGTACCAGTTGCACGCCTACAACAAACAGCAACGCAGCGAGCAGATCGGCACGGCCCGCTTGCGCTGGGTGGGATTGCTGGCCGTGGCGGGCACTATTGTCGCCGGGCTGTGGTTTTCCCTGGTGCAGCATCGCGAACGCGAACGCGAACGCCAGCGGACGCTGGCGCTGCAGAAAATCGATCAGGCCGAGCACCTCCGCCTGGAGGAAGAGCTGCGCCGCCGGGATGCCGAACAACGTCAAGAGGAGGCCGAGCGCAACCTCCTGGAACAGCGCCTGGCCACCCAGGCGGCAGAACAGCAAGCCCTGGAGCTGAAATCGCAACTGTATGCCAGTATCGGCATCATGGCAGGTTCCTACGCCCATAACATCAAGAACTTGCTTGTCCGCCCCAATGATCTGTTGCGGCGCTGTCTGGAAGGGGACGGCCTGCCCCACGACAAGGAGCACATGCTCCATGAAGTGCGGCAAACGCTCGGCACCGTGACCGAACGCTTGCAGCAGATCCTGCGCACGGTGCGCCGCGACCCGAGCCGGACGGAGATGGCGCGGCTCAATCTCAATGAGCTGGTCCGCGAACTGCACGCCACCTGGACGGAGCTGGCGCGCGACAAGTGGAAGCTGCAGCTATCCACGGAACTGAGTGGCGAGGCCCTCTGGGTTGAGGGCGACGTCTCCCATTTGCAGCAGGCCGTGGAGAACCTGCTCTTCAATGCCCGCGACGCGACCTTCGAGATGCGCAACCACCTCCGCGACGAGGCGCGTCGCAAGGATGACCTGGAGCCGCCGGAGCGCCGCCAGGCCCTGATCGCCGCCGCCGGCTGGCTGGGCCGCATCGTCATGCGCACGCGCCGCCAGGGGGACGCGGCGATTTTTGAAGTGCAGGACAACGGCATCGGCATGACGGAGGAAGTCCGCCGCCGCTGCACGGAAACGCACTTCTCCACGAAGCGCGACAATGCCATCTACGAGGGAAATAGCACCGGCATGGGCCTGGGACTTTCCTTCGTAACAGTCATTCTCGCGCATCATCACGCGCAACTGGAGATTGTCTCAGAACCGAACCAGGGAGCACTGCTGCGCGTCCAATTCCCGCTCGCCGCCAAGGAGACGGCTGCGACCGGCCTTCAGTCCTCGGAGGAAAGCAATTGCAGAAAGGTTTCTATTTCTTGAGCGGATGATCTTCAAATTCCGATTCTTCTTCGGATTCTTCAAGGCCGCCCTGAAGCTGGGCGAGCCGGCCGAGCAGGGCCACGCAGCCGGTGATGGCCGCCAGGCTGACGACCGCCGCCACCGACCACACGGCCAGAGAAACGGAGAACGTATTCTCGACTTTGTAGGCAGCGAGGAAGCACGTCACCGTTCCCGCCGTACATATCGATACGATCGGCACCAGCACCGCCGTCCGCCCCGCGAACAGCGAGCGCTCGTCGATTTGCGGCAAATTGGTGCCCTGCTCGAGGGCACGCATGTTTTCCTCATGCCGCATTTCCAGCGATCTGAGGTGCGCGCGCAGCAGGTGGGGCACCAGCAGCAGCAACGTGAGCAAGAGCAGGGCGCTCATGATCATGATGGTCAATTCACCGCTGTGTTGCTTGAGGAATTCTTCCATCGTCACCGCTGCGTCCCCCAAGAGTCCTGTCCCCTTTTTCAACGGGCCTCATAGATTAGCGTGCATCTTGACTGTAGCGAGGGATGGGCGCAAAGAACATGCCATTCTTCGTGCCCGGTAGTTGGCGAGTGGCTTGCATGAAACGGCTCTGCGTCTTTTGCGGTTCGAACCGGGGGCGAAGTGTCCATGAACGGTCCGCCCGCCAGATGGGCAAGGCCCTGGCCGCGCGGGGGCTGAGCCTCGTCTACGGCGGCGGGCACGTCGGGCTGATGGGCGTCATTGCCGAGGCCGTCCTGGCAGCCGGCGCCGAGGTGATCGGCGTTATCCCCCGCGCCATGGTGGACAAGGAACTGGCCATGGCAGGAATTACGCAAATGCACATCGTCAACACCATGCATGAGAGGAAGGCCATGATGGCTGAGTTGTCGGATGGCTTTGCCGCCTTACCCGGCGCTACCGGCACGGCCGACGAATTGTTCGAGATCCTGACCTGGGCGCAACTCGGCCTGCATGCCAAGCCGATTGGCATCCTCAATGTCGGCGGCTACTTTGACCCGCTGCTTGCCTGGCTCAATCTGGCTGTCAAGGAACGATTTCTGAAGCCGGTCCACCGCCGGCTTCTGCTCGAAGCGAAGGAACCCCAGGCGTTGCTCGACCTTATGCAGAACTATCGACCGCGAAGAAATGTCGGCAAATGGCTCAAGGAGAGCGATCTGTAAAAAAATGGCTTGCAGCGAGCCGGCGATTATTGTACAAGGCCGTGTCGAACCGCTCTCCGGGAGGAGACAGCTTCCAGCCAAATCAGGCAGCCCATCCGGGGTCCCAGGGACGGGACACATTTGCCAGGGAACACGAGAGAGCCCGCAAAGCGGCTTCGAGGGAGGACCGGCGCGGCCGGTCCTCCCCTTCGCTTCCTCTCAATAAGCAACCCGTAAATGCCTCGGGATCGAAACCTCGATCATGTCAAGGTCCTGGCTATACTGCATTATGTTGCCGCCGGAGTCATGGCCTTCACCTCTTGCTTTCCTTTTTTCTATGCGCTTTTGGGGGCATTCATGTTGTTAGTCCCGCAAAACTTCGCGGGCGGCGGCGAGCCGCCACCCGCTGCGCTAGGCGGATTGTTCCTTTCCATCGGGGGCGGGGCGTCCTTGTATTTGTGGACAGTTGCGATCTGTACGTTGCTGGCCGGACGCTTCCTGGCGCGACAAAAACACCGCGCCTTCTGCCTGGTGGCGGCGGGACTTAACTGTTTGTGGATACCCCTTGGCACCATCCTGGCCGTGTTCACCTTCCTGGTGTTGGTGCGCCCCGAGGTCAAAGAGATGTTTGATTAGACAGCACAATCGTGCGCTTCGGGAGGCATGAAAAGAATCCGCCAGAGTGAAAAGCTGGCCAGGCAGAGAATCTCTGCCTGGCCGATTTGAGATGAGCCGAATTATTTCTTGTCTTTTTCCTTCGACTCCAGGGCTTGCAAGAGTCGATCCATCTTCGCTTCGAGCTTGTCGATCCGCCGTTCCAGGTCGCGCTGGTTCGCCGAGCGGCCTGCGCCCGTGCCGAAGCCGGCGCCTGCGCCGCGCGGCGGCATGGGCATGCTCGGCTGATCGGGAGCCGTCGCTGCGCGTGGCCGCTCCGGGCGCCGCGGCTGGCTCGGCGGCTCCGGGGTTCGCGGCAGCTCGGGCCGGGCCGCTCGTTCCCGCTGTTCGGCGGGCATGTTCCGGGCGATGATGGATTCAATCTGCCGCTGCAGTTGCTGCATCCGCTCGGGGTTCACCGTGCGTTCCACCAGGGCCTGGATTTGCTTGTCCAGGTCCTTCATTTTTTCGGGATTGACGTTCTTTTCGACGATGGACTGGATTTGCTTTTGCAGGTCCTTCATGCGCTCCGGGCTGAAGGTTTTGTTCACGGTGTCCTGAATCTGCTTCTCCAGATCCTTCATGCGCTCGGGATCCATTCTCTTCCACTCGCTCAAAGTGCGGTTGCGGGCGCGCATCGCTTCATCGCGGGCGCGCATTGCTTCTTCCAGGCCCCGCTTTTGCTCCTCGGCGCCGCGCTTGCGCGCCTCGGCCGCTTTCTTGAGGGCTTCGGCCACGGATTTTTCGCGGTCCGCCCTGGACATGTCCTTGCTCTTGTCGGTCTCCTCGGTTCGCCCGCGGCGCTCGCTGCGCGTCTCCAGGGCGCGCAGAGCGCGGTCGAGCCGCTCCTCGAGCCGGTTCATGCGCCGTTCCAGTTCGCGCAGTTGGTTTTGCTGCCCGCGTGCCGGCGGATCGTCCTCGTCCTGTACGGAGAGGATGGTCGGAGCGGTTGTTGGGGTGTCCGCCGCGAGCCGTTGCGGGGCGATAGGCAGGACCAGCAAGCCCATCAGAATTGTTCCGGCCTGAATCGGCCAGGGGAGTCGCGGACTCAAGCGTTCGTGCACAATCATCGTCAGTCTCCTCTTGAGAAAATAAAGATGGCCAAGCCCGCTGGCCGTCGGCGGCAACGCGGGTCGAGCGTCCAGAAAATCCACGGTTTGCAAAAGGGCCTTCGCATACGCCTTGGCGGCGGCCGGCAGCATCCATACCACCCAGGCATCGCAGCATTCTTCCTCCGCTTCCTGAAGCTGCCGCCGTGCCCACCAGGTCGTCGGCAGCCACCAGTACAGGCCGGTCACCACGAATTCGAGCCAGCGCACCCAGTGATCGCGGCGGCGGGCGTGGGCCAGCTCATGCGCCAGCAGGGTGACCTGCTGCTCCGGTTGCAGGCGCCGCAACAGCTCGCTGGGCAGGACAAGCCGCACCCTGCCGCCGAGGGCCCACAGGAGCGGCGAGACCCGCCCCGGCACGACGCAGATCTCAGGACAGCGCGGCAGGCCCATGTTTTTGGCAAGCTCGGCCGCCTGTTGTTGCAGGTAAGCACAGGCCGGCCGGGCATGCCGCAAGCTGCACTGGAAGCCGTAAATGCGTTTCATGGCCAGGCCAATCCAGCACAGGGTGCCGCCTATCCAGAGGACGCCGAGCCACGGCAGCGTGTCGGCGCTGCTCCACGCAGTCGCCGGCATGGCTGGCGCGTCCTCGGCTCCGGCCTGTGCCAGGTCGGCTCGATAGGGATTGGTTTGAACCAACTCGGGCAGGATGAAGTTTTCGTCCAGCAACGGCTCATTGCCTTGCTCCCCCACACTCTCGCATGCCGCGCTTGCCGGTGGAATTCTTGTCGCGGGGGCATTGGCCTGCGCGGCGCTGTGACCGGGATCCGCTCCAGCCAGGGCCTCCTCCAGGAAAGCCGGCAAGCCGAGCCGGACCGGCACCAGCGGCGGCGTCACCAGCTTGAGCAGCACCAGCAGCCACAGAAAATGCGTGAGCACGGGCCGGCGGCAGACTTTCCCGGCAAACGCGGCCACCAGCGCCAACGCGGTCGCCATGACGACATTCGTGAAGGTGATTTCCAGGATCGGTTGCATGTCCGGCTCCTTTCAGCCAGCCCTGTGTGGGCAGTGCGCGCCCCTGGCTATCTGTCGAGCTCGTCCATCAGCTTGCGAATTTCTCGGCGTTCCCGGGCACTGAGCCGCTTGGAGCGCACCAGGTTGGTCAAAAGCGGCGTCAGCGAGCCGCCGCAGAGCTTCTCTGCCATTGCCTCCAGGCGCCGGCCGATAATCGCATCACGGTCCACGGTTGCGGCGAATACGTGAGCCAGCGCGCTGCGGTCGCGGCGCACGCAGCCCTTGGCCTCCAGACGCTCGAGCAGCTTCTGCACCGTGGCGTAGTAGCTGTCCGTGCTCTCCGGATAGAGGGCATCGGTCAAGGACCGTATGGTGGTGGGCCCGCGGTCCCAGAGCTGCTGCAGCACGGCCAGCTCGGCATCGGGCAATTCCGGCGCATCGCGTCGCATGTCTGGACTCCTTTGTCAGACTCTTTGTCTGAGGAGCATTGTCAGACATGGCGTCTGACATGTCAAGACATTTCTGTAGATTTTTTTCGTTGCTCGCGGCCGGATATTGTGATGACTTTCTTGAACAGTCATATAGCAAGAATCATGGGGACGCCGTGGAAACCGACCCGTCAGCAGATTGCGGCCGCCGCCGGCAAACAGGTGCCCGATCTGCTTGCTCCGGGACTCGACGTGGTCTTTTGTGGGATCAATCCCGGCCTCTACTCCGGCGCGGTGGGGCATCACTTTGCCCGGCCGGGCAACCGTTTCTGGCCTGCGCTATACGGCGCCAGCTTCACGCACCGGTTGGTTTCGCCATTTGAAGAACGAGAGCTGCTCGACCTCGGCTTGGGGATAACGAACATCGTGGCGCGCGCCACGGCGTCCGCGGATATGCTGACGCGTCAAGAGCTGATAGCCGGAGCTCGCCGGCTGAAAAGAAAGATTCGGAAGTACCGACCGGCCGCCGTCGCCTTCCTCGGCCTGGGCGCTTATCGAATTGCCTTTGGGCAACGTCTGGCAACGCTCGGCAGGCAATCGGAGCGCCTGGCGAGCAGCGACATCTGGATCCTGCCGAATCCCAGCGGCCTGAACGCTCACTACCAGCTTGTCGACCTCGCCCGATTATTCCGGGAACTCCGCGTGTGGGTGCAAAGGAAACGCTGAATGGCGGCCACTGCCTGGTGCCATTGGGATCTACTCAAGTTGCCGGGCGTCCCAAGCCCCGTTCACGGGGCTTTTCGCGCAGCGTCTTAGGCCCGCCGTTCAGGGCGGGTTATGGCAGCATGTTTATCCCGCTGCAGCCCCGTTCACGGGGGTTCTCGCGGTGGAGCTTGAGCCTGCAGCATGGCCAGTGGCTCAAGCCCCACCGCGAGAAACCCCGTGAACGGGGTTGTAGCAAACGTCGCCACGGCCAGCGACCCCCGCCGTCAACGGCGGGTCTAAGACGCTGCGCGAAAAGCCCCGTGAACGGGGCTCAGGAACGCCGGCAGCTTTGTGTAGATACCAATGGCGCAAGAGCGTGGCATCTTATCCGTACACCGGCGGCGCGGGCGGTTCCGGAGGCGGTGGTTGCGGCGGAGCAGGTTTGGGAGCAAAAGGATCGTCGGGAGGCACGCCTGGTCTGGGCGGCACATCCTCGCGTCTGGGCGGCAACGGGGGATTACCAGGCGGCTCTCCCGGCAATGGCTCAGGTTGTCCTGGGGCAGGCGTGGTCATTGTCCTCGGTAAAGGAAGCCCAGCGATATCAAGCTTCCCTAAATCGCGCAGGTATCTTCCTGCTGGTTAGGCTACCACTCATGGGCATGGGCTAGTCCGCAAAACTATTCGATCAAGAAAGCAATTGACATGCCAATTTTCAGCCGGGCTGATTGAGGGGCATCGAGCGACGCCGCTGGCCCGTGGCTGCGAACAGGGCATTGGCGACGGCCGGTGCGATAGCCACAATGGGAGTTTCTCCCGCTCCCACCGCGGGCAAATCCTTGCGATCGAGCAGCACCACTTCCTGAACCGGCATGTCACTGAAGTGCGGTACGCGGTAGCGCGAGAAGCGCGGGTTGAGGATTTTGCCGTTGGCAAATTCGATGGCCTCGTGGAGCGCTCCGCCCAGGCCCATTACGACTGCGCCCTCGATCTGATTCTTGAGATGGTTGGGATTCACCACGGCGCCACAATCAAACGCGGTGACGGCCCGGATGACCTGAAGTTGGCCCTTGCTGTCCACCACGATCTCCGCACATGTAGCCACATAGCTGCGCTTTTCCGAGCCGCAGGCCAACCCATAACCGCGCCCGCCAGAAGGCTTGTCGCCGCCCCAGCCGAACTGCTTGGCTGCCGCTTCGAGCACGGCGCGCAAGCGGGCGTCCTTGATATTCTTGAGGCGGAACTCCAGCGGGTCCATGTGCACGGCGTGGGCCAGCTCGTCCAGATGGGATTCGCGCGCGAAATGGTTGGCCGTCGCCGCCAGGGCGCGATAGGAGCCCTGGCGAAGCGGGTAGCGCGAGCCATGAGCTGCGACGCGCTGGTGGGGAACTTCATACAAGCTGTCGATGCCGATCGCCGAGCCCCCGGAGTTGTAGTTGTGGAACTCCCAGGCGGTCAGCATGCCGTCCTTGCGAACGCCGCTCTTGACGTCGATCACGCCCGCGGGACGGAAATACGCCCAGGTGAATTCTTCCTCGCGCGTCCAGAACACCTGCACCGGCTTGCCGGCTGCCTTGGCCAACCGGGCGGCCTCGACGGCAACTTCGCCGGTATGCTTGCCGCCGTAACCGGAGCCCATGTCCGGCACGATCACGCGGACCTGATCATTCTTGAGGCCGAAGGTCGAGGCCAGCTCGCCGCGCACGCGGAAGGGCATCTGCGTTCCCGTCCAGACCGTCAGCTTGCCGTCGCGCCACTCCGCCAGCGCGACCCGCGGCTCGAGCGGACAGTGCGCGATGTAGGCGATCTGATACGTCGCTTCGAGTTTGTGATCGGCCTCGGCGAGGCCTTTTTCCATGGAGCCTTTGTTGCCGCCCCCGCGGCCGCCGAACCCTTGGGCGGCTGCCGGGTTCTTCTTGAGATAGTCATAAAGCTCCTTCGAGGACGGCTGCGGCGGAACTTTCCATTCAGCGCGGATCGCGGCCAGGGCGCGCTCCGCCACTTGCTCGTCGGGCGCCGCCACGCCGATGAAGTTGCCGGCGTGTACGACCGTCACGCCAGTCATGGCTTCCGCCGCCTTGGTGTCCACAGAGACCAGGCTTGCGTTGAAGCCATCCGGTCGCAGCACCTTGCCGACCAGCATGCCCGGTCGCTTCACGTCAGAAGCGTACTTATGTTTGCCTGTGACAATCGCCTGGCCCTCGACCTTGGGGACCGGCGTCCCGGCGATTTTCCACTCAGCAGCCGGCGTGGTGTGCACATCGGCAGCGATGGACTTTAGCACCTTCTTTCCTTCGGTGAGCTGCCCAAAAGTGAACGACTGCTTCGTTGCCGGATGCTCGACCTTGCCGTCGGCGAGCACAAGAGCCGTTCGTTCGATCTTGCTTCGCTCGGCGGCCACGTCGAGCAGATACTCGCGCGCCGCGGCGCCGGCCTTGCGCAGTTGGGGCGCCATCATCGGCGTGGACATGCTGCCCGCCGTGCCGCCGTCGGGCGGCACGAGTGCCGTGTCCGCCATCACGAGGCGGATGGCAGCGACCGGCGTGCGCAATTCCTCGGCCACAGCCTGCGACAAGGATGTGCGGATATTCTGTCCGATCTCGACCTTGCCCGTGTAGACGGTGATCGTGTTATCCGCGCCGATGTGCAGCCAGGCGCTGAGTTCGGTCGGACCCGCGCCGCCCAGGCCGCCGCGGCGTCTGCCGCCGGGCTGTTGAGCGGCGGCGGCATCCTGCAGGAGGCAGACCACCACCAGACCTGCGCCCGCGATTTTAAAGAATTCACGGCGGTCGAGCTCGAAGGTATAGGCCGGCTCCTCGTGAAGCTCGTAACGCTCGGGCTCGGAAAGGAGGTCGGCGAACAGGCTCTTACTCATGGTTGGCCTCCTTCATTTTCCCGACGGCCAGCTTGACCGCGTGCACGATCCGGCCATAAGTGCCGCAGCGGCAGATGTTGCCGCGCAGGGCGTGGACAATCTCCTGGTTGCCTGGCTGCGGATTGCTCTTGAGCAGCGCCAGACTGGCCATGATCATGCCGGCCGTGCAGTAACCGCACTGCAGAGCGTCGGCATCGAGGAATGCCTGTTGCAAGGCGTGCAGCCGGCCGTTTTGCTCCAGGCTTTCAATCGTTTGAATGTGCTTGCCGGCCGCGACGCCGACCTGGGTAATGCACGAGCGGCTCGGCTGACCGTCGATCAGCACGGTGCAGGCGCCGCAGCGGCCCTCGCCGCAGCCGTACTTGCTACCGGTCAAATCCAGGTCATGGCGCAGCACCTGAAGCAGGCTGCGCTCGGCATCAGCCTGAACCCGGCAAGGCGCGCCATTTACGTGAAGTTCGCTCACGGTGGCCATGCGCTTCTCCTGTGAAAATGTGGTTGGTAGTTAGCGTAACATGATTGGATGATGAAATCATGAGAATAAATTGCCGGGGTGGTTGACATCCCCGGTGTGCCTCTTTACGATCTTTTCAAGCCTGCTTCGGGACCTTGGCCCTCTGCCGCACTCCAAGCGTCCCGCTTCCCTCCAAGGCAGGCGAAGATCGCTGCTTGCAAGGTTACGACTCGGGGGTACCACCATGTCGTTCATCGTTGCATGCACAAACTGCGCCAGCAAGCTCAAGGTCAACGAAACAGCCATCGGCCGCAAGGTCCGCTGTCCCAAGTGCGGCGACGCCGTGCCGGTTCAGGACCCTGAGGCTGCGCCTGCATCACGAGGGCCCGCCTCGCCAAAGCCCGCCTCGCCAAGGCCCGCCAAACGCGCTAATGGTGAAGAAGAGGCCCTCACAGTTAGGAAGAAGAGACCCCAAGAGCAGGAGGCCGAAGCTGATTCGGACGGCTACGCCCCCGAGGAAGCGGATACGTCCCCGGAAGAAGATCGGCCCAGAAAGAAGAAGAAAAAGAAGAAACGCCGCCAGGTGCGCGAAAAGGCCGGCGTGCCGGGGTGGGTCTGGTGGGCGGCGGGCGTCGGCAGCTTGTGCCTGGTTTTCTTGGTCGGCGCCATTCTGCTCGTCAAAGCCGGCCTCGGGCTCCTCGTCCTTGCCTTCGCGATCAACTTGCCGATCAGTGCCGTGATCTTGATCGTCGCCATGCTTCTCAGCAGCGCCCTGGGTGGGGGCATCTATTTTGGCGAACTCGGAGAAGTCCTTGTCAAATCGTTGGTCTTGCTGCTCATCTTTAACGCAGTTCTGCTCATCCCATTTGTCGGCGGCTGGATAGGGCTCCTGGTTTTGCTGATTGGTTCGATGGTCCTGTTTGAACTGGATATCTGGGAGGCACGCTTTTTCATCTTCATCAACTGGGCGCTCAACTTCGGGGTGAAATTGCTGTTAATTGGAATTTTGTTGCACGCCATCACGCATGGACGCGACCATGACGATGCGGATGTTGTCAGCGCGCCGCCACCGGCCGTCTCCAAAGAAGAGCAGAAAATTCTGGATGACATCAAATCAAAAGGCGGCGATTACGAGTTCGACGACAATGAGGCCAGCCCCAATGTAGCCAGTATTTCGCTCGAAGGCAAAGCGATCAAGGACGCCGATTTGGCCAATCTGAAAATATTCAAAAAGCTCGTCTCGTTGGATCTGCCCTCGACGCAAGTTACAGACGCCGGGCTGGATCATGTGAAGGAACTGACTTCCTTAATCCAGCTCGACCTGTCCGGTACCCTAATTACCGACAAGGGCATGGCGAAGCTGAAAGGATTGAAGCAATTACAGGCTCTCAATATTGGCGGCACAAAGGTTACCAGGAAGGGCATTCAGGATTTGCAAAAGGCACTGCCGGCGTTGCACATCATATCCCAGCAGATGGATCGGCAGAATCAGCGACGAGGTATGCCCAACCGGCCGTTTCCTTGACGTTGCCGCGGATGTTGGAAATTAGAAATTGCGCTAGCAGCCTGTTGAAAAAGGTGTCTGGAACCTTCAAGGCGTGCGAAAAACCGGAGATTATTCTACCCGCAAGGTTCCAGACACCTTTTTCAACAGGCTGCTAGGCCCCGCTTGCCGGGCGGGGCCTACTTGGCGCGACAGGCTTTGAACGAGGCCAAGATTGCTCAGCAGCAGCGCCGTCGTTCACTTGTCCTTGTGCACATCAATACTGCCGTTACCCACGCGTATCTTGATCGTCGTCGCCGGATCGTCGCCGATCGTGCCTTGCATTTTTGAATTGGAACGCCGGCGAGACGTTTTGAGTTTGAAATCGCTGTTGATTTTCCCGTTCTTGGTCTCGGCGTCGATGTGGAACTGCGCCTCGGCCGGCAAGGTCAGTGTCACTTTGCCATTGTGAGTCTGGAACAAATGATCCCCGTCGCCCAGGGTGCCGCTGAAGGTGACGGTGCCATTACCGGATTGGGCGTCGATGACGGCATGATCCGACTTGATGTCGATCTCGCCGTTGCTGGTGTGGAGCACGAGCTTGCCGGCGCCGCCCACCACGGCGATCTTGCCGTTGCCGCTGGACAGGTCCAACTTCCCGCTGCTTTCTTTTACTTCGACCGTGCCGTTCGAGGTCTTGGCCGTGATGTCGCCCAAATTCCCGGTCGCCGCGATCTTGCCGTTGCCGCTGATCAAGTCGAGTACAGCTCCCTTGGGAACTTGCAAGGCTACGTTCGCGCCCCGAGAGCCCAGGAAGTTCTTCTGCGTGACCTGCGTCTTGATGTGGATGGCGTCGGCTTCCTGGCTCATATTCGCCTCTATGCCGACCAGGCCGTCTTCGGCGGCTTCCTGAGTGCTGCCGGTTGACCATTTGCCGATCACCGCTTTCACACTGCCTGGATTGCCGATCGTAACGGTCACTTCGCCATTGAAAGTATCGACCACAATGCGGGGCGTCGCCGCCGCGGTCTTGAAGGTTTTGGTGACCTCGTCCTGCGCTTTGAAGCGGTCGCTAAGACCGGCGAGGCCGCCGCAACCGGCGAGCCCAGCACAGGCGAGTAGTGTGAGTCCCAAGGCGAATAGACGGCTTCGACGAATCATGGCCTGGCTTCCTAAATGAAAGTTCTGTGGATGCGCAAGTTTATTCGTCATTCAATCAAGATTCTTTTCAATGCTTGCATCCGGCTCATGTGGCCGTTACCATCGCTCATTACCTGGTGTTTATAGCAAAAATGGATTCCTCCCGCACCGTAACTCCTTTTGAGGCGAGTTCTCATGAATTGGCAAAAGCTGCCTGCCCTGCGCCTGGCGTTTCTCGCGGCGATCCTCGGCCTGCTGGCGGGTTCGCCGGCCACTGCGGCCGAGGTTCGGCTGGCCCGTCACCCGGATTACCACGAAGGCAAGATCGCTTTCAGCTACCTGGGCGACATCTGGGTCGTCAATGACGACGGCAGCAACCCGCGCCGTCTCACCGTCCACCCGGCACGCGACATTCATCCGCGCTTCTCGCCTGACGGCAAATGGATCGCCTTTTCCTCCAATCGCTACGGCAACTATGACGTCTTCATTATCCCCGTCGAGGGCGGCGAGGCCAAACGGCTAACCTATCACAGCGCCGCCGATACCGTGGTCGGCTGGACGCGCGACTCGAAGCGCGTCGTGTTTCAATCGGCGCGCGGGCTGCTCTATCCGGGTATCCCGAATCTGTACCAGGTCTCAACAGAAGGCGGTCTCGAAGAGCCGCTGCCAACCGACTGGGGTTTCTGGGGCTCGTTCTCGCCTGACGGCAAGAAGTTCGCCTTCAATCGCCATCCCATGAGCTGGTCGCGCAAACATTATCGCGGCAGCTACGCCGCCGACCTGTGGGTGATGGACGGCGCTACCAGGACCTATCGCAAGCTTGTGGACGCCACGCTGCCCGACGAGCAGAAGCCCAATAACTTCTGGCCGATGTACGGCAACGGCGAAATCTACTTCGTCTCCGACCGCGATGTGACCGCCAAGGCCGGCAGCAAGGAAGTGCTGGCCTCCAGGAACAATATCTGGAAGATTCCCGAGGAGGGAGGCCAACCCGTGCAGGTCACCAACCACACCAGCGGCTCCCTGTTCTGGCCGTCCCTGTCCAGCGACGGCAAGACCATCGTCTATGAAGAAAACTTCGGCCTGTGGAAACTCGATCTTGCCGCCGGCAAGCCGGTCGAAGTGAAGATCGATATTGTTTCGGACGAAAAGGAAAATAACCTCGAAACCCTCACCGTGAGCGGCGAAGCCGATAGCTATTCGCTTTCGCCCTCGGCCAAGCGCGCGGTCGTGTCCACGCACGGCGAGCTGTTCACCATCGCCACCGACCGTGGCGACGTCTTTCGCGTCACGCAGACGCCCGGCGCCCGCGAGCGCTACCCGGTCTGGTCGCCCGACGGCAAGCTGATCGCCTTTGTCGGGGACCAAGGGGGCCGGGAAGAAGTCTGGGTCTGCGACGAACGCGGCCGCAACGCCAAGAAGATTTCCGACGGCGACTCGGAAAAGGGCCAGCTCGCCTGGGCCCCCGACTCCAAGGCGCTGCTCTATACCGGCTCCGACAAGAAGCTCTACAAGCACAATGTCGCTGACGGCAAGAATGAGGTCATTGCCACCGGCGAGGTAATCGGCTTCGGCCAAACCGCCGTCTCCAATCCGCAATGGTCGCCCGACGGCAAGTGGGTTTCCTTTACGAAGGCGGATGCCACGCTCCTTCCGCATGTCTACGTTGTCTCCGCCGCGGGCGGCAAGGAACGGCGCATCACTGGCGACGACAGTTATAGCGAGACGGGCGCGCACTGGACGCCCGACGGCAAGCGCATCGTCTATCTCTCCGGCGTGGACACGGAGAACATCGGCCAGCGCGGCGAATCGACGGCACAACTTGCTTATGTTTCGCTCATGCCGGAGCAAAAGGACCCCACGGACAGGGCCATTGACAGCGAGGAGGAAGCGGTTGCCGCCGAACGCGCCACCGGGGGCGGACAGCGCGGCAGAGGCGGCCTGGGCGACGGCAGCGACGGCGCGGGCGGCATGCGCGGCCGTGGGCAAGCGGCTGCCCCCAAGGTCGAGGTGAAGATTGATTTCAATAAGATCGAACGCCGCTCCCGCCAACTCACGCGCATCGCCGACACGATCACCAGCGTCGCCATTTCCCCGGACAGCCGGACTTACGCCTTCGTGACGATGGGCACCGAGGGCGGCAGGCGCGTCCAGTCCATCTGGACCATGGGCCCCGAAGGCGACCGCCTATCGCGCCTGACCCAGGCGGCGCCGTCCACGGACAGTGAGGATGCGCCGGCCCGCTTCCGCGGTTTCGGCAGCCGCATGGGCTCCATGCAGTTCACCAAGGACGGCCGCACGCTCTATTTCATGCAAGGCAACGGCATCTATACCATCGGCGTCCCAGCCGGCGGCGGCAGCGATTCTCCCAGCGCGGCAGCCGCGCCCACCGGCCGGCGCGGCGGCAGGGGACTTGCCGCGGCAGGTCCCGCGCCCGCCAGCGAAGGGAGCGCCGCGCGCCGCATCAACTTCACCGCCCAGGTGGAGATCGACCATCGCGCCGAGCGCAAGCAGGTCTTTGACGAAAGCTGGCGCGTCATGAAGCATCGCTTCTACGACGCCGACATGCACGGCGTCGAGTGGAAGAAAATGAAGGACGTCTATGAGCCGTTGCTGGCGCATGTCGGTGATCAGGAGGAGCTGCACGACGTGGTCAGCATGATGATCGGCGAATTGAACGCCTCGCACACCGGCATCAGCGGCGGCCAGCAGGGCGCGCGCGGCCAGAACGCCCAGACGCGCTACCCTGGCTTTGATCTCCAGCCGGAAGGCGGCTTCTATAAGGTCACCCACGTCTACAAGAACGGCCCGGCCGACAAGGACTATGTGAAGATCAACGTCGGCGATTTTGTCCTGGCCATCGACGATCACGAACTGAAGGCCGGCGATAACTACTGGAAGTGGTACACCACCGCGCCCGGCTCGCGCCTGGAGTTCACCGTCAATTCCAAGCCGGCCAGGGAAGGCGCCTGGAAGACGAAAGTGACGCCGATCAACTTCATGGCGTTCGGCAACCTGCAGTACGAGAAATGGGTCGCCGACCGCCGCGCCATGGTGGACCGGCTTTCCAACGGCCAGATGGGCTATCTGCACATCCGGCAAATGAACGAACCGTCGCTGCGTAAATTCGAGCGCGACCTGGCCGAGCTGCACAACAAGAAGGCGCTGATCGTGGACCAGCGCTTCAACCCGGGCGGCGGCATCGACCAGGAGCTGCTCCAGATCCTGCAGCAGAAGCAGTATCAGTACACGCGCAACCGCGATTCCATCCAGGTCACCCGGCCGCTGCGCGGCTTCTTCGGCCCAGTCGTGGTCATGGAGAATGAGCGCTCGACCTCCGACGCCGAGGTGTTTCCGGACGGCTTCCGCACGCTGAAGCTCGGCAAGGTGGTCGGCGTGACGACGTATGGCGCCGTCATCGGCACCGGCGCCTACCAGCTCATGGACGGCTCGACCATCCGCACGCCGGGCTCCGGCCTCTGGAACGTCAACGGCACCAACCTCGAAAATTATGGCGTGCCGCCGGACGTTTACGTCGATAACACACCCGAGGATTTCCTCAAAGGCCGCGACGCCCAGATCGAGAAGGCGGTGGAGGTCCTGAAGGAGGACCTGAAGAAAAAGGTGGCGGCCGCCGGATCCGCCAGGCGCTAGGGATCGCTTTGCCGTAGGTTGGGATTCTGATCCTGACTGGATGACCCGTCAGGATCAAAATCCTGACCTACGGAGCTATAACGCCCGCAAACCGAAACGGAATGCAGGAAGGAAGGGTGACAAATGGCCGATCATCAGCCGATTGCTTCTAATTGGATTGTGCGCGGAACCGTGCTGGGCGCTCTAGTCGGCGTGGTGGTCGTTGCCATCCCGATTCTTGACTTGAGCAGAACAAACTACAAATTCGAATGGTCGGCAGGATTGCTGCTCTTTACGGTAATGTGCTCCATGCCTGCAATGATTGTCGGCCTGGTTGTGGGCTTCATAGGCGGCGCCTTCATCGAATCTTTCTGTAAAAAGCGTTCGCGTTCGCAACAGTCAGATTTTAGCCAGTAAACGATTGGGTCTGTCAAGTATATCATTCCGAACCGAGAACGTAAGTCATTTGGGATAAAGAGTTAATAGATTGCATTGCGCTGCGACACACACGCATCTACTCTTCCTACGCCTCTCCTTCTGAAACCACGTCAAACAGACGCAACCCGCCAGGCGGTGGGCTACACTTCATCATCGAGCTAGATGTGGGGTCCGACCTTGTGCGCGGCACCGTCTGACGTAGACGCAAATGTCGGAAATTGTTAAAGAGCTACACCCATGAAAGATGCTCTCTTCCTGTTGGCCGTCGGCATCCTTGGCGCGGTGATCTGCACGCGCCCTCGTCCTGTCCAACCCGCCCGTCAGCCCCGCCCCCGCAACCTTTTCAATCATCGGCTTTGGTATCGTAGTCTGAACTAGCCCCCGATTTAGGCGCTGCTGCCCGAATCGCTGGGTGCTTGAACCTCCTGTTCTGTTACAAGATAAAGGTCCACCACGCTGAAAGCCTCATCGGATCGGTAGACAATTATGGTGCGGCCGCCTGGCGATTGTGACACGAAATCGCGATGGGGGACGGTCAATGCACGACCATCGGCCAGATGAAGCGTGAACGGACGGAACGGATTCGCTTCGCGCATTCCCCGTAGTTGCTCGGCAGTCATTGGCACCTCCAAGGCGCGGTCGCGTCTCTCCAGAACTGGCTCATTTTACCGCAAACTCTTGGGATCACCAGTCTCCGGTGATGACGCCTGGCAATTTCGTTTGCACGGCCGAGCGTGCCGGCTTATAATGCGGGCGCTTTTGATGCACCTCGTCTCGGCACAACCGCCCTTCTCGATGAAGGAGATGATGCCATGAAGGTGACGCTGGCCATGATGAAACCGCGTAACTGGGAAGGGACCCAGATTCAGGTGGTCCGGTTCCCGTTCGTTATCGGGCGCGAGCCGGGCTGCGATTTGCGCGCCGATAGCTCGTCCATCAGCGCGCGGCATTGCGCCTTGCAGGTCCATGACGACAGGGTCTTCGCCAGTGAATTCCCGGGCAACCCTACCCTGATCAACGATCAACCGTTGCAGGGCGAGCAGGAATTGCACGACCGGGATTGCATCAAGGTGGGACGCCTGAAATTCACGATCCGGCTCGAGAGCGAGTCGGCCCAACCGTCAAGCGGGCCGGCGTCCGGGGCCGAGCCCGAGGAAGAAGTGGCGGGCAGCCTGCTCCTGGCCATGGAAGAGGAGGCCGCTGCTGCGGGCGGGGCGCCTAGTGCGAGCGATACGCTGCCTCAGCCGCACGACACGGCACACGGCGGCCAGCCGGGCAAATCAGCCGGCGCCTCCAAACCGGGCAAGGCCGATACGGTCGATACGGCCGCCGCCGCCCGGAACCTGCTGTCGAAATTCCGCAAGCCGCATAGTCTGACCACGCGGCAGTTGCCTAGCGCCGGCGCGGGTCATTAGCGCGTCTGGGGCGGGAAAGAAAAGAGTCTCTCGCAGATTCCAAATGAGCATCTTTGAAGAAAGAAATGCGGTTTTCACGTTGTTAGTCCTTATCACCAAGGACATGCATCGCTCGCCGAAGATGCTCATCCGAGCTTTTTCAAATGGACAGCTTCGGTGCACAGCTGGGCCGATGAGCAACTTCACTAGCTTAGATTCGGCAGCACGCCGTCGCCGCAGAAGTTGGGATTGCCGAACTGCTTGAGCGGATGCCCCATGCCGTGCGCCAGCGCCAGCAGCAGCCGGTTGTGCGGCACCTTCTTGTACTTGAGGGAGCGGCCCATGCGGAAGTCGAGGCCGTTGCCGACCAGCACAAACGGGATGTTGTCCAGCGTGTGCGAATTGCCCTTGCCCAGCTCGTTGGTCCAGAGCAGCAACGTATTGTCGAGCAGGCTGCCCTGGCCGCCCGGTTCCGGGGTTTCGGCCAGCCGCTTCGCCAGGTAGGCGAGTTGTTCGCAGTACCACTGGTTGATCTTCGTAAGCTTGTCCTGCGCAGCCTTGTCGCTGTCCGGCTTGTGCGAAAGCTCATGCTGGCCCTCGTCGATTCCCAGCCAGCGCATCTTGGCCTGGCCGACGGAATTGGTGAATTGCAGGGTCGCGACGCGGGCAAAATCCGCCGCGAAGCTGTTGACCATAAGATCGATCTGCATCTTGCTGATGTGCGGGATGTTGTCGTTTTGCTTCTTCACGCCGGGATCGAGCTTCGGGACCGCATGGCCGATCGCCGGGTCCCTGGCCTCCTTGAGCTCCTGCTCCATCTCGCGCACGAAGGCGGCGTGCTCATCCAGGAGGCGGCGATCGGCGGCGCTCACCTTTTCGCTGACCTTGCGCAGGTCGGCCTGCAGGTCGTCGAGGATGCTTTTCAGACTTTCCTGGTCTTTCATGCGCCCGTAGAGCTTGGCGAACATCTGGTACGGGTCGTCGATGGGGGCGATGGGCTTGTTGGCGGCGGCGTAGACCATGCGCGTCCAGGTGTCGGCGCGTTCGGGGACAAGCACGCCGAACTCCAGGGAGCCGAAGCGCGTGCGCGTCGCGGGACTGGCTTGCAAGAAGTTCTTGATCTCCTGATCGATGGAGATGCCCTTGGCCCAGCCGGCGGGGGTGTCGGAGCCGCCCTGGATGTTGCCGGGGAAAAGCTCCGTGCCGGTGAGCAGGCAGCCCATGCCGCGCATGTGCGCGTCGCCGTCGCCGCGCACCTTGTCACAGACGCCGTGCAGCACCAGGGTGCGCTCGCGAAACGGCTCGAGCGGCTTCAGGCTCTCCTTCAAGTTGGTCAGCTTACCTTCCTCGTCCGGCCAGAACGTGGGCGGTACCACGCCGTCCGGGCTGAACATGATCACCAGCCGTTGCTTGCGCCGCTGTTGATTGGCGAAGCCGAGGCTCGGCAGGTTGAGGATGAACGGCAGCGCCGCGGCGCTGAGGCCCAGGTCGCGCATGAATTCCCGTCGTGTGCCGAACATTGCCGTTACTCCTGGTCATTAGTCATTAGTCATTGGCCGGCGGCCAATGACTAACGACTAACGACTAATGACTAATGACTAATGACCCTTTGATCCTCTGCAGTTGCCGTTGCCGCCTCGGTAACAATCTGCACCATCAGCTTGCGAATGTTGTAATGATTATCGGCGAAGGACTGCCGCAAGTCTACGAGTTTCCGCGGGCCGAAGGCGCGGATGGGTTGCTTGACGAAGTACTGGAAGAGCCGCTGGACGAAGGCTTCCTGCGTCTCCTCGTTGCCGGCAAGAAAAGCCGCCAGCTCGCGCACGCCTCCGAAGGCTACGTGTTGGCCGCTGCGCGTGACGTATGCGCCGGTGGCGTCGATCGGTTTATCCCGGTCCCTGTCCTGAAAACGGCCGACCGCGTCAAAATGCTCGAGCGTGAAGCCGAGAGGGTTAATCATGCTGTGACACGACTGGCAGGCTTGCGGCTGCGTTTGCAGCGTGACGCGCTCGCGTGTCGTCAGGCCGGGATGCAGCTCAGCGGGAAGCGGCACAAAAGCGTCCGGCGGCGGCCGCAGCGGTTGGCCGAGGACATTGCGGGCCAGGAAGACGCCGCGATGGATCGGCGAGCTCGCAGCCGGGTAAGCGAACGTGGCCATCAGGTACGGATGCGACAGCACACCGGCCCGGTCCTGGGGATTGAGAAGAACTTTCTGGAAAGGGGCGTCGGCCGGGAGCTTGACGCCGTAGAACTGCGCCAGCCGGCCGTTCAGATACAGGTAATCGGCCAGCAGGAGCTGACGGAAGTCAGAGGCCTCGCTCCAGAGCACATCTTCCAGAAAGAGGTCGAGCGAGGTGCGCAGATCGGAGGCCAGGACGGCATCGAAGCCCGGATAGCGCTTGGCGTCTTTCACCAATTCCGGGGTCGGATCGATCTTCAGCCATTGCAGGAAGAAGTCGCGCAGTTTCGACCGCGCCCGAAGATCGCCAAGCATACGCTCCGCCTGGCGGCTGACCTGCGCGCGCGTGACCAGCTGACTGGCCGCAGCCGCCTGAAGAAGTTCCCGGTCGGGAAGCGAATCCCAGAGCCCGAAAGAAAGCCGGCTGGCCACATCGTAAACGTTCCGGTCGCCGTCGATCTCGCGATAGAGAAACTGCGGCGATTTCAAGACGAACAGGAGAACGCGCTTCACCATCGTTTCCGGATCGCCGCCGCGCTCGATAAAGAGCCGCTGCTCCTCAGCAGTGAGCGGCCGGCGGAAGGCGCGCTCGGCGAAGCGCTTGCAAAAGTCTCGCAGCCGCGCCGGGCGATCGGCGGCATCGTCTTTGACATCGCCCAGGTCGGCCACATGCGTGGCGACAAAGTCCGCGACCTCAATCGCGGCATCGGTTGTGGCCCGGTCCCAGGCCTTGGAGATGGATGTGCCCCGTTCGTAGCCGACGCTGCGGTCGTCCGGAGGAAAGGCCGTCGTCACAACGAAGACTTGTGGAAAATGATTCGGCGTCAAGTTGCGCTGCGGGATGGTTTCCGCGGCCCGCTGCGGGAGTTTCCACTCCAGTGCCATGGATGCCTTGACCGCTTTGGGCTTCTTCTTTTTGTCCTTGGAATCGTCCACGCCTTGCTTGGCCTTGGAGAATTCTAGCCGCAGCGGATAGACGCGGCCGCCCAGCAAAAACATGGAGGCGCGGTACTCGGTGTCGCTGCCCGATTTGACCCAGGCATCGATCAGCGGCCGCTTGCTGTCATTGAGCCAGAGCCGGGCCGCATGTTCCGTGCGCACGATGAATTCATAATCTCCCGTCTCGGGCGCGAGCACGGCCCCTTGCCAGCGAATCGAAAATTGATTCGCGTCAAACTTCGGATCCGGCCCGGCTTCGCCGAAGTCGAATTTCACTGCCGGATCGATGCGGTCGAGAGCGCGGTCCTCGTCGCGGAAGCGGCGCGACTTGAAGTATTCGCCATGCAAGCCGTGTTGATTGTCCCAGCGGCCGGGGCTGCGAAAGCTGCCGACCAGGTCGGCCACAGCGTTGCGGTACTGGCGCACGGTGAGGCGCGCTAGCTCCAGCCGCGGTGGTTTGTCGCCCTGGCGCGCCGCCTTGGAGTAGAAGGTTTCGTAAATGTAGGCGGCAACGCGGTCGGCATCCGGGCCCTTGCACTTGTCGGGCGAATCCTTGGGCGTGGTGCGTGCGATGAAGTGCGCGAGCTGAGCCACCGATTTTTTGCCTGCCAGTGGCTGCGGATAATTCTCATCCGTACCCTCGCCTTTCTGTCCGTGGCACACGGCGCAGCGCTGGCGATAGATCTGCTCTCCGGTGCGTTCCTCAGCGGCCCCAGCAGACAGAGGCAGCGCTGCCACGAGCCAAAACGCTACCCAGCTCGGGCGACGACATGGGCTCAACCGTTTTGTTAGAAAAACATGCATGGCAGAACGCAGTGCGGGTTCCAGGGCAGAGGCGGGTCATTCGGCACGTGCCGCAGCCCGGTATGGAAAGAAGCGTATGGGCCACGGTCAGGCCAGGCTCTCTTGTGTTAGTGTGCGGACTAACTCGACGGGTGTCAAGAAGAACGCGTCGATATCCGCCGCGATTTTAGCCGTCGTTTAGCCGCGACCCGGCAGGGGAGCGCGGGCCGTTCGTGTCGCAAAACGGCCATTCCTCCCGCCAGGCCTTCCTGGATTGCAGAGCCAGCAGACCCTTTTGCAGGCGGGCCGCCACGTCTGGTCCGCCGTCGCTTCTGTAGTGCTCAATGGCCCAGCGCTGCTGCTGGAGCGCCTCATCAAAACGGCCGGTTTCCGCGAGGGCGTAGGCCAGGGTTTCGGCCCGGATAGGTGCTCGGCTCTTGGCGCAAAGCTCCTGCATGAGCTTCAGCCCCCGAGCACCGTCGCGCACCTGGTCGCGCGGACACGTGACCAGCAATCGCGCCAGGGTGTGGCGAAGTTGTTCCTGCTCGGGAAAGGCAGTGACAGCCTCTTGAAGGATCTTGCCGGCCTCGGCGTGGCGGCCGACGGCCGCGGACATGACGCCCTGCCCGAGCCGGGGCCACGGAAGCGACGGATCGCGCCGGGCGGCCTCGGCGTAGGCGATCAGGGCCTCCTGGTGGCGCTGCTCCCGGGCGTACACGTCCGCGACGATTTGCAGCGCCGCAAGCGATTCCGGATGCGCCTTCCTCCAGGCCAGCGCCCCCGTGACCGCCTTGTCACGATACGCCGGCATGGCGGCGTAGGTCATGTACAGGCCCCAGCGCGCCTTGTCCACGGCTTCATTATGCTTGAGCGCTTGCTCGAGCTGGATACGCGCCTCCTCATACCGTCCCAAACGAAAGAGCGCCAGGCCGCACTGGGTATGCGCTTCCACGTTATCCGGATCGGCCTGCAGGGCGCGAACGAAGAAAGGCAGCGCCATGGCGAAGCGGCCGGCCTGGCTGTGTACGGCGCCGAGCCGGACCTGGCGAACGGAGCCGAGATTGATCTCGTCAATGACCGCGCGGATGGGGTCGTCGCGGAACACGCGCTGACCGGCGCCGTCGTCCAGACCGCGACTATACTGGGCGGCCCGGTCCAGATCGCCGCGCTGGCGGTAGACGGCAGCCAGCAGAAAACGCACTCCCGGATTTCCCGGCTCCAGGGCCTCGGCCTGTTGCAGAAGTTCCAAAGCTTTCTGGTCCTGTCCCATCTGCGCGGCCATCTGGCCCTGCCTGGCGAGAGCAAACAGACAGCTCGGCTGTAACTGCAGGGCCTCTTGCAACACGCGCATGCCGTCGGCCGGACGGTTGGCGCGACTGAGCAAATCGCCCAGGAAACAAAGGGCGGCCACGCGTTCGCCAGGCTGGACGCGGAGATCGGTGCTCATGGCATCCCGAGCACGCGCCAGGGCCGCCATGGCCGGTTCGACTTGCGCCGCCTGCTCATGCGCTTCCGCCAGGCAGTACCACCACTCGAAATCGTCCGCCTCCAGGATGGTGGCGTCACGCAGGCAAGCAATCGCCGGCCCCGGGAAGTCATAGGCGAGGTAAGCCTTGCCGAGCTCGCCGTAGGCCCGCGCCTTGTGGCTGGCGGGGGCAGCGTCGTGAAAAACAATCGCCTCGCTGCGCTTGCGCAGCGACTCCAGGTGCTGGCGCACGATCGGTTCCAACGGCTCGAGGCGCGGATGCTCGATGGCGACAAGCTGCGGAACGGCAGGCTTGACCGGCCGGCTCTGCCACCCGCGTACAAACACGAAGACGCACGCGATCAAGCCGGCGAGCAGAATAAAGCCGCCGGCACGCGAAGCAATCAGCTTGTCGAACCATTTGAGCATGGTGACAACCGTTATTTTCCTGAGCCACGGGCCAACTCATGATAGCGATCCACGGCCAGGCCCCGCCATTCTTCCGTCTTGCCATCGGGCCATTGTACGCGAAGCACGCCCGTGTCCGTGGCGTCGCCCAGGCCAAAGAGCACGCGCGGATCGCTCGACGAGCAGTAACTGCCGTCGGTCGCACAGCGCCTTCGCAACAGTGGTTGTCCGGCACGCTCGAGCGTGGCGATCGCGCCGAGAGCATCATGGCGGCGGCCGGGAGGGCCGTCCACCAGGCGTAAGCCGAGCCAGTGTTTATTCTGACCCACCTGGTTGAGCAACAGTCGAGCCGGGCCATTGTTATTGGTGACGACGATGTCAATGTCGCCATCGTTGTCGAGGTCGCCAAAGGCGGCGCCGCGGCCGACATCCTCGATGTTCAGAGCGTCGCCCCGGCGCATTTCCTGAAAGCGCAGCCGGCGGCCGCCGAGGTTGTGGAAGAGCTGACAGCGCTGCCGCAGCGGCAGGACCACCCCCGCCCGCGCTTGCTCCTCGATCAGGCGCACTTCGCCGTTGGTGCAGAAGATGTCGAGGAACCCGTCATTGTCATAATCCAGGGCACCGGCGCCGAAGCCGGTGAAGGGACGCGTGGGCGTGTCCAGGTCGCAGCGTGCCGTCTCGTCGGCAAAGTTTCCCTTGCCCAGGTTGCGGTAATAAGTGGCGTGCTCGGTCTTCAGGTGCGTGATAAACAGATCGTCGCGACCGTCCCGGCTGAAGTCCGCCGCGATAACTCCCATGTTTGCCTCCGCCTCGCCATTGGCGTTCAGCGCGCAGCCGCGCAACAGGGCCTGCTCGCGAAACGTGCCGTCGCGCTGATTCATCCACAGATGATTGGCCATGCCGTCATTGGCGACGAACAGATCCGGCCAGCCGTCGCCGTCCAGGTCGGCGCAAACGACGCCGAGCGCGGCGCCGGCCTTGCTCTGAATGCCGGACGACAGCGATACGTCCTGGAAGCGGCCGTTGCCGAGGTTGCGAAACAACCGCGACCGCGCCGGCTGAAAGGTTTTCGGGCCGCAATAATCCTTTCTGCCGGCGATGCTGTGACAGAGCTGGTGCTTGTTGAAGTCCCAGTCCAGGTACTGGCAGACGAACAGGTCGAGCAAGCCGTCGCGATCGAAATCCACCCAGGCGGCGCTCGTGCTCCAGCCGCCGCAGCCGACGCCGGCCGTCTCGGTCACGTCGGTGAAGGTGCCGTTGCCGTTGTTGTGCAGCAGGCGATTGCGGCCGAGGCAGGTGATGTAGAGATCGACCCAGCCGTCATTGTCAAAGTCGCCGGCCGCCACGCCCATGGCGTAATCGGCGAAGTTCAGCCCGGCGGCCTCGGTAACATCGGTAAAGCGCAGCACACGGCGGCCGTCCGGCTGAACTTCGAGATCGTTGCGGAACAGGCGATGGCGCGGCCAGCGCGACGGGTCCGGCTTGTGTTCGGGGCCAAGCGGACCGCCCTGAAGCAGCAACACGTCCAGCTTGCCGTCGTTGTTGTAATCGAACAGCGCCACTCCCGCTCCGACCATTTCCGGCAAGTAGTATTGTCCGGACATACCGTTGACGTGATGGAAGATGAGCCCCGTTTCCTCGGCAGCATCGCGGAACGCCGGCAAGGAGTCAGCGCCCGGCGAATCAGGCGCGTGGCCACAGCCAGGCAGCAGGAGACAAGACAAACACCAGCCGGCGCATACCAACCCGAAGCGCGAGCGAGGACCTCGCTGGCGCTTCGGGTTAGTGTCGTGGCATGGCGATGTAGGCGTCATGGCGTAAATCACTGTGGCACTTCGATCAAGCTGCCATGGTGTTTGAGGTGTGGCTCCACGGCAGCGGCGGCCTTGACGCAATCGAACGGCCGGCCGAGAAATTCGCCGATCTGCTCTGCCATGCGAACCGGATTGTCCAAGACCTCTTCGTACGCACAGGGAAGGACGGCCACGTTATCGCGCTGCCGGATCCAGGCGCTGACTTCGCGAAGCCAATGCAGGTATGTTTCCCTGAGGGAATCCTCCTCCAGGTCGGCGCCCGCGCGGCGCTGGTGCCGGAGCATGGCACGCTGCGAGGCAATCGTCGCGGCCAGGTCACGGCGCATCAGGATGATCCGGTATTGCTCTCCCGCAGGCAGTCGGGAGAGCAGCGGCGCCACAATCTTGACCGCCCGCCCCCGCGCCTGGGGCAGCCACGAGGCATCTTCCGTCAGGCGCTTGGCCGCCCCATGCTCGTGATAACCGCGCGGGTTATTTTCGTCCGGCGGGCGAACGCCGTCGGTCCACAATTCGATGCCGCCGGCAGCGAGCATTTGCATCATCATCGACGTGCCGCTGCGCGGCAGACCGCTGACGACCACAATGTCCCGTTCTTCCGGCCTGGTCCACTTACGATAAAAGAGGGCGTCATCCTGAGGCGTCGCGGCGGCGGCCGGTCGCGCTGGTAGTGAGGCAGGTCCGCGACTAAAGCTGCCTTCCTCAAGACTGCGGGCGCACGCCCGCAAAACAGCCGCGTCCCCGGGGCGCCCCAGGGGACCTTCGTACAACTCCGCCAGGGCGACCTGGGCGGTCCGCAAGCCGGGCAGCTGCGTCAGCGCGGTGCGGAGCGCCTTGCCGGCCTCTTCATGCTCTCCCGTCGCCATCAGGCAGCGGCCCACGATGTAGTGCAGGTGCGGCTGAAAATGGATCAGGCTGAGTGATTCCACGGCCGCATCAAAGGCCGCCTCCCAACACTCCGTCTCGAAGTGGATGCGTGCCTTGAGGCCCAGGGCGTGCCAATCTTCGGCATCTTCTTCAAGGGCTATCGCGCACCAACGTAGCGCGGACGCGGCGTCGCCGATCTGCATGTACGCTTCTGCCAACTGGATCGCCAGACCGAGCACTCCGTGTGGGGGAAGTTGGCTCTCCAGCCGCGCGAGGTAAGCCTGCGCCGTTTCGCGGTCGGAGGCGGCAACTTCAAGCTGCATGCGCATCAGCAGGCGCGGCAAGACGTAGCCGGTCGCCAGCTCGCCCAGCATTTGCCGCTCAAACAGCTCGCGCTGATCCCTGGCGTCCAGATCGTGGTGCAGCTTCTCCCGGGGACGCTCTCGTTCACGGCGCTCCAGTTCGCTCCGCGCACTCAATGCCGCCGCTTCGCACGCCGCATCCAGGGAGTCCATCAAGCGGCGCGCTTCCGCATGCCCGCCGCGCGCCAGCACACAACGCAGCAGCCGTTCCGCAACCCGCACGCTGCCCGGCTGCTTGTCAAGCAGGCCGGCGAGGATAGGCTCCGCAAGATCCGGCCGGCGTTCGTCAAGATACGCGCGGGCCAGGTTGTAACGCATCTCAAAGAGGTTCTCGTCGAGGGTCACTTGCCTGTCGGGCGCCGGGGGGGCGACATAGCCCAGGTCGATCAGTTGCTTGAGGGCCTCGGCCGCGCCTACGGAATCAAACGCCGCCCCATCCGCATGGCGGCCGGCGTCGCCGGGAACTGCATCCCAGCTCGGAATGGAATCAATGCCAAGCGGCGTCTCGAACGCTGCGGCCAGTACTTTGCCGTCCATGTCCTCGCCGACAGGCATGCCGAAGAGATGCAGCAAGGTCGGCGTGATGTCGAGCAGGCTGGCGCCATAAATGATCTCGCCCCGGCGGATGCCCGGTCCTGCCAGGCAAAACATGCCGAAGTGGCGATGCTCCACAGCCGGGCCGGCCATCTCCGCCGGCAGCACCGCCCGGCGATGCTGATCGGCATGAAAACCATGGTCGCTTAACACCAGCACGTGCGTCTCCGGTCCCGCCAGCTCGAGCAGGCGTCCGAGCATGGCATCGTGATAACGATAGGCGTTATTCACCACGTCCTGGTAAAGGGCGAACTCCTCCTCGGGTACCCAGGGCAAGCGCGGCGGGTGGCAATGGATGAAACGATGGCAAAAGTGATCGATGCTGTCAAAGTAGATCGCGGCCAGATCCCAGCGCTCGGCGACAAGCAATTCCGTGGCCGCGGCATGAATGGACATGGCATGAGCCACGAGCGCAGCCAGCTTGTGAAGGCTCCGGTCTTGATCTTGATTCACCCTTTCGAGATCGGGCACGAACAGGCTCAGCATTTCGGCTTCCAACTCCATGGGGTGGACGCGCAGCTCGGCGAGACGCTCGCTCCACTCTGGCGGATGGACGGTTCGCGGCCTCAGGGGCGGCAAGGGAAACGGCGCCGGCTCAATGCCGACGAAGTGGTTGGAGACCATGACGCCGTCAATCGGCTCGGCGGGATGGGACGGCCACCAACCGACCACGAGGGAGCGTTTGCCGCGCTGGTGCAGGATGTTCCAGAGCGCCTTGACCTTGCGGCCGAGATTGCTGATTACCCGGACGTGCCCGCCGTCCGGGGTGATTTCGGTGAATCCCAGGATGCCGTGCTTGGGCGCACGCTTGCCCGTGGCGATCGATGTCCAGAGCATCGGGCTGAGGGTGGGGTAGAGGGTGGCCAGGTTGCCGTGGACGCCTGCGTCCATGAGACGGGCGAGATGGGGCATGTCGCCGCGGTCGAGGAGGGACCGGATGATCTTCCAATCCGCAGCGTCCCAGCCGACCAGTAAGACTCGCGTTGCAGGCTGAGGCATGGGAACGATGTCAAAACGGGACGGGCACCGGCCTGTTGCTGGATGTCAACCGCCAGCCGCCTGCTTGGCCTTGCGCCAGCGGCGAACGCCGGCCGCGCCTAACACCAACGCGCCCAGGCCGGCCAGGGCAGTCGTCGCGGGCTCTGGAACCGCGGATATGGTTGAGCCCAGCGCCAGGGGAGAGCCGTTGTTCTCGTAGGCGTACCTCGTGACCGTGATAGGCACATTCTGCGGGCTGCTGACCGGGCCCGCTGAGGCCTGTAGCCAACCGTATTTGACACGGTTGACCGTAGTGTCCTTGAACCGAAAGCCGAAATAGCGATTGGTGTAAGAACTGGGACCAATCGGACCGAAAGTCATGTCAGTTGCTCCAAGAAGCCCGACATTGCCGATCGTGCCGCCGATGTTGGACCAGGTCGCTCCAGCAGGTCCGCCCTGGAGAATCTTTCGCGTCCCCTTACTCCACGTGCCGGCCGCATAGCGGCGCACCTGGAAATAAGTAGCTCCCGCAACCCCACCCAACGCCACCGAGCGGGTGAACATCCCTCCCTGAGTGCTGAAAACCTGCATGCTATTGATGCCCGGCAGGTCGAGGGTGAACGGCGTATTGGAGTTGTAATTGAAATTCTGATTGACCGGCACGACGATGACATCGGCCAGGCTATGCGCTCCGACGGCCGCCCCGGCGACACTCAGTGTGGATAGCGAAACCCACTTTTTCCATGCCTTGCCGCCTCGCATCGTACCCTCCATGTACCCCGGGACACTGCGCTGAAACAATGTGCATCTAGGATACCCAAGAATAGTCGGCTGGCAAGAGGTAAACGCGATTTTTCAAGGGGAGCGGGATGACGGCAACGGGTTGGTTATGAATGGAATATTGAAGTGATACTTGTTTACGAAATGTATTTTGGCGGACTACTTTGGAAAACCAGCAAAAAAACCGGGAATTTCTGCATGCTGGGTGAGCGAGAAAAGCCGAGATACTCCGCCATAATTTGGCGGAGTACTTTTGCCGGACCGCACCAGATCCCAGACCACGCGGACTTTGATTTTTTGAGGATTCATAGCCTGGGCTCTCGGGGGCGTGCACTCCAATGGCGTGTAGGGTCGTCACCTGGGCCCGCCACGGTCTTTTTCTTGTTCCATTTCCTCAATGGCCATGGCATGCAGTTCGTCGAACAGGCGTAGGTAAGCCCGATGAACCTTGGCGATGTGCTTCCGGGCTTTCCGGAGAATTGCCGCGTCGATCTTCTTCATCACCTGGACCAGGTCGGCCCTGTCGAGTTGCCGGTTGGAGGCAAGTTTCGTTTCCATCCACCCTTCGAGATTAGCGTACCTGGCGCCTTCTTGAACGCCCAGTTGCTTCAGGCCGGGAATCGTGGTCGGAGCATTCTTGCGCGGCTGGCCGCCTTCCGGAACGATCTCGATATCCACGCCCCCGTAACGGAACTTATGCCAGCCGTTTGGGTCCTGCCAGATTACCTTGATTCCGTAGTTCGGAGCGACTCGAATGAGCGGGTCGAGATGCTTTTTTCCGACCACTATCTCGATATCCTTCGTGAAACGTTCGTAGCCATGATGGATCGCGGCCATGCCGCCGACGATCGCAATCGGGACGCCCTCGCTGCGGGAAAGCGTGTCCAGGACTCCCAGGGCGGCAGCGAACTTCGCGTCCCCTTGCTCCCTGTCTTTCACGGTAGCCACCAGCCCTTCCAGGCGCGCGAGACTCCTGGCCGCACCGCGCAGTTCGTCAACCAGCCGTTCCCGCCTCAACGTCTTCATGAAGGGCCCATTCCATGTTTGCTAAGATAGTCTACCGCGCATTTTGCGAGTGTTGTTCGCGAAACCGCAAGCGCGCCCTGCCAGGATGAAGTATGCCGCATCGCCGAGTGTCCCGCCGTCGAGCTCGCAGGCCGCCACCGCTGACGAAGCGCCAGATCCTCGACTGGGCGGACGCGCACCACCAGCGTACGGGCCGGTGGCCGCACAAGGATTCTGGAATCATTGTCGGCGCGCTTGCGGAGAAGTGGATGAATGTGGACATGGCGCTGCGCAAGGGCCTGCGCGGCTTGCCGGGCGGGTCGTCGCTGGCACGCTTGCTCGCCGAGCAACGCGGCGTGCGCAATCATATGGCGCTGCCACTCCTGCAGGAACGGCAAATCCTGCAGTGGGCCGATTCGTATCATCAGCGCACGGGCCGATGGCCAACGCGCAATTCCGGTTTCGTGCACCAGGTGCCCCAGGAAACCTGGCTGGGGATTCACACGGCGCTCATGCAAGGACATCGCGGCTTGCCGGGGGGCAGTTCGCTGGCCCAGTTGCTTGCGAAAAGGCGCGGCGTGCGCTACCCGTTCTTCGCGGAACATCTGACAATCGCCAAGATCCTGCAATGGGCCGACGCCCATTATCGCCGAACCGGCCATTGGCCGCACAGCGACTCCGGCCCGCTGGAGACGGCTCCCGGAGAGACCTGGCTGGCCGTGCACACGGCCTTGCACAAGGGCCAGCGCGGCCTGCCCGGCGGCTCGACCCTGGCCCGGCTATTGGCCCAGCATCGTGGTGTGCGGAACCATTTGCGCCTACAGCCCTTGAAGGAAAAGCAGATTCTTGCCTGGGCGGACGCCTATAGACAACGAGCCGGCAAATGGCCAAGCCGCTATGCCGGTGCCATCGCGGAAGCACCGGAGGAAACCTGGGCCGCCGTGGACGCCGCGTTGTCTCAAGGAGGCCGCGGCTTGCCCGGCAACGGCTCTCTACCGCAGCTGCTTGCTGCGCACTACAGGGGTCGTGGCGGTGCCCGCTAGCAAGCCTGCTGCGGCTATAATGGATAAGACCCGGTTACCATCCGCCCCCGCCGCCTGAACCGGCGTGGGCGTCATTTTCCGGAAGGTGACTGATGCCCGGCACTGGCTATACCATTCGTACCAGGAAACGCAGGGTAAAGCGACAAATCCTTGCGAACGTCATCCAGCGCGTCGTCGAGGCGGCCGAGCCGGACAAGATCATACTGTTTGGATCGGCTGCACGAGGCGAGATGGGACCGAATAGCGATCTGGATCTCTTGGTTATCAAGAGTGGCAAGTTTAACCGTGAAAAACTCACCACGCGAATCTATCGTCATCTTGCCGGCACAGATGCAGCCGTGGATATCGTCGTTGTCACGCCCGAGGAGGTGGAGCGTTATCGGGACACCCATTGCCTGGTGATTTGCCCAGCCCTGAAAGAGGGCAAGGTTGTCTATGGCGCGTAAACGCCGGCCGCCGGACGATCCGCGCGAATGGCTCAACCGAGCGCGGAACAACCTGCTTCGCGCGCAAAATCCTATCTCAGACGATTACCTTGAAGACTATTGCTTTTGACGCGCAGCAGGCCGCTGAAAAAGCTATCAAGGCGATTTTCATCCTCCATGGAGAGCGCTTCCCTTATATTCACAATCTGGGCACCTTACTCCGGCTTCTCCAGAAGACCGGCCTCAAGATTCCGAAATACATTCGCGCGGCACGCGACTTAAGCCCATTTGCTGTTAGAGTCACGCTATCCTGGACATTCCGGGCCGATTACCAAGAGGGAGTATCGACGCCTCGTCCGCATCGCCGAAGCAGTCTTTCGCTGGGCCGAACGGAGGATCGGAACGCCGTGATTCGTGGCGAAGGGCAACGGCTGTGATTGAGCGAGCGCCGATCAGTCGCTAATTGCTTTGCAAGTCGCGCAACTCCCGAAAGCAACACCGCGGCTTTTGGAGCACATTCAAGATCGGCAACGCAGCTGTACACTGGCTTGCCTCTCCGCGCTTAACGGCTGTGCGGGTTAAGCATTTTGTGCCGTCACGTTGAATCCTCGCTAACCTTGGAAATTACGGCTTAGATCGCTTCTTTTCGCGGCGGCAATTTTCGCCGGCCCATTCTGCGCCTTGCAAGTCAAGTGCCCGTCGCTCAAGATATTTCAGCGTTGTCGAATACCTCGAAGCAAAGCGTTGCAGCTGCGTTTCGGGCGGATCATGCCAGGGAATAGCAATCCGGCCAGTACGCACGGACGTGGTTATCCGTTGGGGAGATTCCATGCCTGCACGTTCAAGCTGGAAAGGATTCCTGAAACTCAGTCTCGTCTCGGTCCCGGTCAAGGCTTACACGGCCACGTCGAGCGGCGGCGGCGAGGTGCGCCTGAATCAGCTCCACGCCGAATGCCATAGCCGCATCAATTACAAGAAGACCTGTCCCATCCACGGCGAGGTCCCGAACGACCAGATCGTTTCGGGATACGAGTACTCCAAGGGACAGTATGTCGTGGTCGACCCGGAGGACATCGAGAAACTGCGCAGCGAGGATGAGAAGGCCATCAACATCGACGCCTTCGTCCAGCCGGACGCCCTCGACCCGACCTATTTCAGCGGCAAGAGCTATTACCTGATTCCAGACGGCCCAGTCGGCCAGAAACCGTATGCCCTGCTGGTGCAGGGCATGGCGGAGCTGAAACGCAACGCGGTGGCCCGTGTCGTCATGCACGGCCGCGCCCAGCTCGTGTTGATCCGGCCGATCGAAGGCCTCCTGAACATGGCGATCCTCAATTACGAGAATCAGGTCACCAAGCCGGCCGCCTTTGACGAGGAGATCACCAAGCCAGCCCTGGAGCCGGAAGAATTGAAGCTGGCCAAGACGCTGATCGAGGCCTCCGCGCCCAAGCAATTCGATTTCAGCCAGTACAAGGACGACTACACCGAAAAGCTCACCCAGCTCATCGAGAAGAAAGTCGCCGGCGAAGAGGTGGTGGCGCCGCCGGTGCACGAGCACGCGCAGGTCATCAACCTCATGGATGCGCTGAAAGAAAGTCTCGCCCAGGTGCAAAAAACACAGCCTGAAGAGGCCGCCAAGCCGCCGAAAAAGATGGCGCCCAGCGTGCGGAAACAGCCGGCCAAGGGCGCCGCCAAACGAAAGTCCGGTTAGACAAGTAACGTGGCTCGCTGACTAGCGTTTGTATCCCCAGCCCGCAGCGCCAGCAAGGGCGGCCCCCTTGCTGGCGCTGCGGGCTGTGGATTTTTGCTGACAGTTCCTTTTACGTGAAGCGAACCTTGACACCGCTCGCGAAGGGTGGCGATCGATCCGGTCCGGCAGGCAACCTGGTCCTGGACCTGAGCGATGCTCCATTGGCCGCCATGCCGCGCAATGTCAAGCCGATGCTGGCCAGCCCCGTGGCCGAGCCCTTCGATCATCCGGACTGGGTCTTTGAAATCAAATGGGATGGCTACCGTGGCATCGCCGAGGTTGAGTCGCACAGCGTGCGCCTGTACTCGCGGCGCAGCCTGTCTCTCGCGGAACGCTATCCGCCGCTGGTCGACGCCCTGGGCCGGCTTAATCACGACGCGGTGCTGGATGGGGAGGTCGTGGTCCTCGATGCCGGAGGCAAGCCGCAGTTCCAGCTTTTGCAGAACTATCAAAAAGCGCGGCAAGGCGTGCTGACCTACTATGTGTTCGACCTGCTCTACCTGGATGGACACGACCTGCGCACTCTGCCGCTGCTGCGGCGCAAACAACTCCTCGCACAGATCGTCAAGGATGTGCCGGGAATCAAGGTGAGCGAACATATCACGGCGACGGGCCGCGCTTTCTTTCAGGCATTATCCCGGCAAGACCTGGAAGGCATGGTCGCCAAGCTGGCCCAATCCCGCTATGTCGCCGGGCAACGCAGCAAGACCTGGCTCAAGCTCAAGACTCATCTGCGCCAGGAGGCGGTCATCGGCGGTTTCACGGACGAGCGCAGCAATCCTCGCAACCTCGGCGCTGTGTTGCTGGGCGTGTACGAAGGCGACGACCTGGTTTACATTGGACACGCAGGGACGGGCTTCGACACGCGCACGCGCGCCGATGTCCGCGAAAGATTGACGCCGCTGATGCAAAAGCATTGTCCATTCAAATCACAACCCAAAGCAAACGCGCCGGTTCATTGGGTCAAACCGGAGCTGGTCTGTGAAGTCTCCTTCGGCTTATGGACCCATGACGGGCATCTGCGGCATCCGGTATTCGAGCGTTTGCGCGAGGATATCGTTGCTTCGACCGTGCACCGGGAACAGCCGGAGGCTGCGCACCCGGAAAGCGCGCGCGAAGAAGGCTCGGATACCGGCACGGTGCCAGTGAAATCAGGCAAACCTTCCTCCCCCCGCCTGGGCTCGTCGAAGAGCACTCCCGCCAAGGCGCTCAGCATCGGCGGCCACAGCGTGGCCGTCACCAACCTGAACAAGGTTTACTGGCCGGCGGAAGGCTACACCAAGGGCATGCTGATCGACTATTACCGTGAGGTTGCCCGCTTCCTTGTGCCCCACTTGAAAGATCGTCCGCAGTCGCTGCATCGCCATCCCGGCGGCATTCTGGAAAAGAGCTTTTTCCAGAAGGATATGAGGAGACAACCCCCGCCGGACTGGGTGCAGACGGTGGATGTAGCTTCCGACTCCGAGCCCGATATAACGCGTACGCTTCTTTGCCAGGATGAAGCCACGCTGGTCTACATTGCCAACCTCGGCTGCATTGAGCTGCATCCCTGGCACGCCAGAGTGGCCACGCTGGACCAGCCGGATTACCTGGTGCTCGATCTCGATCCGGTGGAGATTGCCTTTGCCCAGGTGGCGGCCGTGGCCCAGGCGATTCGCGAACTGCTGGAGCGGGCAGAGGCGGCCTGTTACCCCAAGACCTCCGGCAAACGCGGATTGCACGTTTATGTGCCATTTGGCGGCCGTTACACGCATGAGCAAGCCAAGCAGTTTGCCTACCTGATTGCCCAGATCGTGCATCGCAAGCTGCCTGAAGTGACAAGTCTCGAACGGGACCCGCGTCGCCGGCAAGGGCGGGTTTACCTCGATTACGTGCAAAACGGCAAAGGCAAGACCCTGGCCGCTGCCTATGCCGTGCGGCCGTACTCCGGGGCGACCGTGTCCACGCCTCTCCAATGGAGTGAAGTGAATAAGCGGCTCGATCCGTCCAAATTCACCCTGCGCACCGTGCCGCAGCGGCTCGCTGGACCAGGAGACCTATGGGCGCCAGTGCTCGGCCCCGGCATCGACTTGCCTGCTTGCCTGGAACGCTTGTCGGTATTGCTCAAGAAAGGATGATCGCCGGACGGGGCATATAATTGCAGGCGTGGGACACGATTCTGATCGTGTCCGGAAAGGACCGACACGATCAGAATCGTGTCCCACGGAACAGGTGCTGAAGGAGTCTGCTTATGGCAGAGGACGCCAAGTTGCAAGGGAAAACGGTAGCTTTCACCGGCAAGCTCGCGTCGATGACGCGGGCGCGGGCCGCCGAACTCGTGCATGCGTTCGGCGGCAAATGGGTCGCGACCGTTACCCGCCGCACGTCGCTGCTGGTAGTTGGGCAAGAGGGCTTGCCGCTGCGTAAGGATGGACGCCTGTCGCGCAAGCTGCAGATGGCCCGCCGGCTTCAGCACTTTCATGCCATCGAAGTCATTACTGAAGGCGAATTACTGGCTCGTGTGGGACTCGAATCCGCCAGCTCCTTCCGGCATTTCTCCACTTCTCAGCTCGGCGAGGTCTTGAAACTTCCCGGTGAACGCATCCGCAACTGGGTCGAGCTGGGTTTGCTCCGGCCGACAGAGACCGCGCATGGCGTGCATTACTTTGATTTCCGCCAGGCGAGCTGGGCCAGAAGCCTCTGCGATTTCATGGCCGCGGGCGTGGCGCCGCGTCGTATCCGCCACAGCCTGGAGCAACTGCGCCGTTGGCTGCCCGAGGTCGATGAGCCGATGGCCCAGCTCGCGGTCCTGGAAGCCGACGGGCAAGTGCTCGTGCGTCTGGAACAGGGACTGCTGTGCGAGCCAACCGGGCAGGGATTGTTTGAGTTTGACGTGGATCCTGCGGCGCACACCGTCCCGGTGCAGTCCGTGCCACACACAGCCGAGGAGTGGTTCGAGCTAGGCTGTGCACATGAGGACAGCGGCCGTTTGCCGGAAGCAGCCCATGCGTATCGCCAGGCGCTGGCCGCTGGCGGGCCGGATAAAGAAACTGCCTTCAATCTGGCGAACGTCCTTTATGCATCGGGCCGCAAGGAACAAGCCGTGGAGCGCTATCGCCAGGCGGTCGAAATAGACCACACGTTTGTCGCCGCCTGGAACAACCTTGGCAATGCGTTGACAGAGCTGGGAGAACGGGACGAGGCGGAGGCAGCCTTCGAGAAAGCGCTGGCAATCGATCCCGCCAATGGCGATGCGCGTTACAATCTCGCCGAGCTGCTGGACCAATCGAATCGACGGGAGCGGGCGCGCGAACACTTTCGCAGGTATCTAGAGCAGGATTCCAGGAGCCCCTGGGCGGCGCACGCCAGAAGCCGGCTGCGCAGCTTGCCCGGTTAGGATTGGAGCCGCCTTTCTTCTTCCGCTTTTGCGGGCGATAGAATGATCCTTGGCAATCAGCGAATAAGGGACGGCCTATCATGAGCGATTTCGACAATTCCCAATCACACGAGCTGCAAGAAGAGCTTACCGAGATAAAGAAGGATATTCACAGCCTCAAGGTCCTCGTCGGCGTTCTGGTCGGTATTTGCCTGTTGTTGCTGTTCCCATTCTTCAGAGAGCTTTTGATGTTAGCCATCGTCATTTTTGTGGCTGGCTGGGGGATTCTCTTCCTGATCTGCGGCTTGCTCTGGCTCCTCATGCTGCCGAAGCGCGCATCGAGCAATCGAAACAGTCAGGATGTTTGAGCCTTACGGCTCCCTCAACGCGTCTCTGTCTCGATGCTTACGCGCACGCGCTGGCCCAGGCGTGGCAGGTCCTGACCGGCGTCGAGCGCGATCAGGCACTCGACGGTGCGAACGTCCTGGAGCTGATAGGGCTCGCGGACCACGTTGCGGCGCTGCGTGTACCAGTCGGCCACGCGGAGCACGCGGCCGCGCCAGGTAAGTCCCGAAGGCGCGTCGTCCTGCACGAGCGCGGCCTGGCCGGCTTTCACGGCACCGGCGAATTCCTGATCCACCTCCGCGCGGACCAGGCGCCGGCCATGGGCGGCAAAGAGTACGGCGGCCTGGTTCGGCTGACGGGGCAGGATGTCGCCCGGACTCACGAGCAGACGCAGCACCGTGCCCGCCTCGGGCGCCTTCAGGCTGCACTCGTCCAGGGCATGCAGCGCCTGCTCCAGCCGGACTCGGGCCAATTGCACGTCGAGCTCAGCCTGGCGCACGTCCATGGCCGGGTCGTTCAGTTGCGCCTCGGTAAGCTTGGCGCATTCGGCCCGTTCGCCTGCTTCCAGCTGTTGGACCTCATTTTGGGCGGCGGCCAGCTCTTCCGCGCCGAGTTGTTGCAGGGCAGACAATTTCTGCTTTCGTGCCAGCATCGATCGGGCTGCCGCCAGGCGCTGGCCGGCGGCGGCGATCGCTTGCCGTTGCTGTTCGAGCCGGGCGCGTTGCTGGTCGGGGACCTTGCGAGCGCGGCTCAATTGACTTTGCGCCTTTTCCAGGGCCACGCGCGCCTCGGCAACCTGAAGCCGGGCCACGGCGTCGTCGAGGCGCAGCAGGACCGCTCCAGCGGCGACCCTGTCGTTTTCATGAGCCAGCAATTCCGCAACCCGGCCGGGCTGAAGCATGGACAAGGCCGTGATGCCATGCTCCAGGTCCACGTCGCCCAGACAAATTACGCCCTCGGATTTTGACACCCCCTGAGCGGCGCGGCCGTCGGAAGGCTGCTTGTCCGCCGCCGCCGAGGAATGCTGAAAAGCGGCCATGCTCACGGCGAAGCCTAACACCAGGGCAACACCCAGCATCATGAACAGGCGCGGTATTCGCAAGTTAGCTCTCATAGCATTTTCCCCAACGGCACCGATGACATAGTTTCAAGAGGCCCGCAACTTTCCGTCTTCCAGGTGCAGGACGCGATCCGCGAACGGCATGATCCGTGGATCGTGTGCCACCGCCAACACCGTGGTGCCGCGCTCATGGGCCGCGGCCCTTAGCAAGGCAATCACTTGTTCCCCGTGCTGCCAGTCGAGAGCGCTGGTGGGCTCGTCGGCGAAGCAGAAGGCGGGCTCCTTGACGAGAGCCCGGCCGATGACGACGCGTTGTTTCTCGCCGCCGGAAAGCTGGTCGGGGTAGGCGTGCAGGCGGCGGGACAGACCGAGCAAGCTGAGGATCTCGCCGGCACGCCGCCGGGCTTGCCGGGCCGGCATGCCCTCACCCCAGCGCAGGATGATCTCTACCTGTTGCCGCGCCGTCAGCATCGGAAAGAGATTGTAGCCCTGGAAAATGAAACCAAAATGGCGCAGTCGAAACTGCTCCTGCGCCACCGGCGCCATCTGCCACAGGTCTTGTCCCAGCACCACGACCTCGCCGCAATCCGGCCGTAACAAGCCTGAGAGGGCCGCCAGCAGCGTGGATTTGCCGCTGCCTGACGGCCCCATGAGCAGCACGAATTCGCCGCGGCACAGATGCAGGGAAACTTCGCGCAGGGCCGTGGTGGTCGTCTCTCCTTCACCGAAAATGCGCGTCAGGTTCCGCCCCTGCAAGGTCAGATTGGCCGGCGGCTTCCGGCTGCGCTGCGTCGCGCCCCGTGGCCGCTCCGGCCGAGCTGCTTCCCGCATCAATTCTGCATACGCCATGCTGTTTCGCCTCCGGGAAAAATCGGGCATACTAACGCAGCAACTCCGCCGGTTCGATATTGCGCTGGGCGCGCAAGGCGGCCAGCGTCGACAGGAAAGCCATGACAATCGTGATCGCCGCCCCGCCCGCCAGCAGCGTCGGCGTCAACAGCACCTTGATGGCCAGGGCGTCGGCGATGCGCACCATGCCAAAGGCGCCGACAATCGCCAGGGCGATGCCGGCGCAGCCGACCCAGAAGGAGCCGCCCAGGACGGCGAGCGTCATGCGCCAGCGGGGAATGCCCAGCGAGCGCAGCACCGCATATTCACGCCGGTAGGACGCGGTCGCGCCGTACAGGATCTGGCTCGTAATCACCGTGCCGACCAGCAGGCCGAGTGCCGCCGTCCAGGCCGTGGCGGTCCCCGCCTGAGTCTTGGTCAGCCAGTACCAGCGCGTGCTGAGCGAGAACTGGTCGCGCGTGAAGACCGCCATGTGATACTGCTCGCGCAGGCGCCGGGCCAGGCCCGCGGCATCCTGGGCGGACCGGCAACTCACCAGCAGGAAACTGACCTCGTCGCGGCGAATACCCTGGCACAACATGCGCGCGGTTTGCAGCGAGCAGAACAGGTAAGCCGCACCCAGGCCCTTGACTCCCTGCACCCGCCCCACCAGGCGGACGCGGCGGCCGAACGCCTCGGCGATGTCCGGGCTTCCCGGCCGGCCAAAAGAGCCCAGATCGGTCTCATCGGCGACGAAGGTGCCCGGCTCGGTCAGACGCTGGCGCAATTCCGGCGTCAATTGCGAGACGGCGCCCAGTGCGTCGCCGTCCAGGCGCGAGCCGATGAGCATGCACGTCTCCGATTGCCCATCCGGCTTGTTCAGCGTCAGGAAGGTCATGAGCAGCGTCTCCGTGCGCACCACCTCGGGCTGTGTGGCCACGCGTTCCAGCCATTTCTCCGGGAAGGGACGGCTGACATCGACGCTGCGCACGGCCGGGTGCGCCACCCAGATATCGGCCGCGGCATAGTCGATTGGAATCGATTTCAGGGAGAAAAAGCCGAGCAACAGCCCAGCCTGCAAAATGATCAGCAGCGCGCTGAATGCCACCACGAGGACGGCAGGCAGGAAGCGCTGGCGTTGATGCCAGAGGGCACGCGGCGAGTGGATCATGGCGGATGTCCTTGCCTTTCCGAGCAGTCGCCCAATTCGCCTTGTGACGGGGACAACAGCGTTGAAAAAGGTGTCTGGAACCTTGTGGGTTAGAATAAATCTCTGGTTTTTCGCACGTTTTGAAGGTTCCAGACACCTTTTTCAACAGGCTGATAATAGTGCCGCCTCAGTCTCCATAAAGAGCCGGATGCCGCGTCGGAGACGGAGGCGAGATGATAAGGGGACGTCAGGTGTGACCTGAATTCAGCGTCACGGCGTGTCCCCGGATTTTCCTAAGAAGGCTAGGTCAGGGCAGGTAGCCTGTCAAACGAAAGGCCGGCTGCGCAGTCTGGGCGCTCCAGCACGCTGCTTGACTTTTTACTGCCGCCCTGAGAAATATTGACACACCGAGCAGATAAATTGCCTTATGAGTGTGGCAATAGTCTTAATTGCGCTACGATAGCTGAATTGCAGTGCGGAGACGGCGCAGAATTTTGCACCGCAGGTCCGCCCGCCCGCCATCCAACATTGGCGGACCCGCCAAGATGGCCAGTGACCATCTTGGCCATGTTCGAGCCCAGCGCACGTCCAATTGGACTAATGCTGATGGATTGCATGGCGCTGCGACACACACACGACTTCAGGCGTTTAGCTCTGCGTGGACTTGCACGGAGGGCCGCGTAGCGAGGCATGGGGCTTGCCGAGTGCGCATCTGTAAAGAGTTACAGATAGACCAAGAAGTTTGCCAGTTTGCCAAGTTCGTGGCCACGGGTGGCAAACATGTTTTTCGTTGCAAAGCACTACTGAAGAATGGTTTACGAATTCGTTAATGGCATGTTTGCCAGTTTGCCACGGGTCACCACGCAGCCGGGCACGCATGAGCCCTTCCTGGAGTACACCTATGCTGAAGACGCGCCTCCCGATGTAACTGTCCCCTGAAGCCCGACTTCGAAACCGACGCTGCTCACTTCCGAGGGTTTTGCCTGTGCCGGGTGGGATCCGCGCCCGGTCCGCACGCCGTCGCCAAACTCCACCGGCGTCGCGTCGCGTCCGCTCCTCAGCACCTGGCCATTATTTCCGCATGTTGATTCGCACTGGGCATCTGCGTAAACCGTCCCCAAACGGCCCATTCATCGCCTGGGCGTCCCGTGGATGTAATGGTCATGCTGCTCGGCGAAATCCGCTGGCATGTCCGGCATGCAGCCCGCGAATTCTGCGGTGGACCTACGGCATGCCGATGGCCAAGAGTTGCTTCATGGTAGCGTTCTCGTTACGATGCCATAACGCACAACAGCTAATGATCTGCCGGGGGTTGGCATGGAATGGCCGGCTTTTAATGACGAAGGGGATCTTCCGGTCGGCTTGTATCGTGCCGGTTTGCGAGAGGTTCTCGACCACTTTGGCCAGAGTTCAACCCGGCGTCAGATCATCGCGACGCGCTTGGAGCGGATCTACCAACTCGCGTGCTCGACTGGCCAGGTAGCCCGGTTCGGCGTTTTTGGCTCCTTCGTCACTGAAAAGGAGGAACCTAACGATGTCGATGTTATCATGATCATGGAGGATTCGTTCGACCTGGCGTCCGTGAGCGGGGAGGCGGCCCTGGTGTTTCAGCACAACGAAGCCGACGCCCATTTTGGGGCAAGTGTGTTCTGGGTGCGCCGTTCGGCCGCGCTGGGCGGAGAGCAAGCCATGATTGAACATTGGCAGGTTCGCCGCGAAGGCGGACGCCGCGGTATCGTCGAGATTGTGGCGGAGGGATCATGATCCAAAATGATGAGCAGCTCAAAACCACTCTGGAGCGCATTGCCTGGTTTCAGCAGCAAGTAGCCCAGTTGCGCAAGACGGAGACCAATCCGGCGAATTATCGTGCCTCGGTTTCCGGCTTTCTCGCCGAGATCGACCGCATGCAGTTACAAGTTCGCGAATACTTCAGTTTACACCCGTCGGAACCGGTAGGAGCGGCTTAGCACGATCAGGCTCGCTTTTAAGCCACTTTAGGCGCGTGCGGCCGGATTTCATTGTCTCCCGCGATTTGTGGTAGAATACCACACAGTTCACGACCAGATCCCCCCAGGGAAGCAAGACATGACCGCGCCATCTTTGCTCGATGAACCTAGCCGCGTGGACGAACCCCGCGCCGCCCGAGAATATTCAGAAGTGTTGACCCAGGTTGCTGCGGAGGGCAAGACGGTCATCGTTCGACGCAACGGCGCCGACCTGGCGGCGGTCATTCCTGTCGAGCATCTGGAACTGGTGCGGGAAGTCTTGGCGCGGCAGGAAGTGGAGAAGCTGGCCGCACAAATCGACTGGAAGGGCGCGGGCAAAACGCTTCGGCCGCCGCAGGAATGGTTCGACGATACCGACAATCCCTTTTAGCCTGAGAAAGGCCCCACGCCTTGAGCCCGAGTCGCTTGCCGGAACTGGGCAGCGTCATTTGGGCTGAACTGGTGGACGCCAACGGCTTCCGAAGAGTCCGCCCCGGCGTCGTCGTAACGGCCACGGCCGATATTGCTGCCGGGCAACCCGTGCGCGTGCTAGCGATCACAACTCGGCTGCCACAGCCGCTGCCGGACGATCATCGATCGCTTCCCCCGTAAAGGGTCGTGACTTCGCCACCCAGGTCACCGCTTAATTGACACCAGGGACAGGTGACGCGACGATCCTCGCCGTTCCAGCATGCCAACTTACCGCACCGGCAAAGCCAGAAGCCGCGTGCGGAACAATGCGGGCAACCTGGGAATCCATCTTGTGAATGAAACTTGCCTTCCATTTTGGTCTTTTCGTAACCCTCTCTTTGGGCAGCAGCTTCTTTGATAGCGAACGCCCATGTTGCGCCCCAGTCGTTGGCTCGGCTCCGCTCAAAGCGGATACCGAAGCCTCGTTTCGACTCAGTGCATCGACACATCACGATAACAATCTTACGCGATTCCATTGTACGCTCCGGCCTTCGCTGCTCACGGTCCACTAGTAACGCACTTCGCCCTCAACCTTACCGAATTGCACTTTCACGCGGTCGGCAAGACGAACGCTCTTTCCAGGATCGACGTCTTTGATACTGCCATCCGGCATGGTCGCAACCCATTTCTCTTGGGTCCGGTTCTTTAACCCCCAGGTGTTTGGGTCGGCAGGGTGGGCAATGACTTCCGCGGCGGGCTTGGAAAAGTCGAATTCCATAGTTGGGTCGAGGTGGTGAGGGAAGAGTTTAGCGTCGTGCGTCAACATGACTACCGACCTGTCAACGCGAATGCGGAAAGGCAAGCGCATGGGTTTCTTGCAGAACCAGCACTCTCCTGGCTTCCCAGCCGTGGCTTTGACCGCCTCGGGATCGTAGAAATTTTGCTTGCCGCAAGACGCGCAGTAGAAGATCGCATCTCGCAGCTGAGACAGCACACGCCGCCATTCTCCCTCTGTGACCCGGCCATGCTCAGGATCCTTAAGCCCGGCTGTAAAAGCGCGCGTGAACGTGTCGCGCAGGAACTGTGGGTAGATGGGCCAGTAGACCAACGCGTTGGCACCGGCCTCCCCGAGGGGATCAACCTTCCTGTCCACTGCCTTATTCGACCGGTTTTGAGGGTCGAAGATGAAGACAGGCTCGGTCCCGAAAAGTTTTGCGCGAGCAGGAGGGTCCCAGGCGTGAATGGAGAGGATCTTTTCCCCCATTAAGGGGTGCTGAATGTGGAAGATATAGAATAGCAGCACGGCGAGAGAGAACAAGTCGGTCTGGCGGCTTGGAAGCGCTTCCCGTCGAACGATCTCCGGTGCCATGAAATCGGGCGTACCAGACACGCCGACCTTCGGCGAGCGGTTCTCCGTTACATTATCGTTATCGCAGATCAATACTTCACCCGTATTCGGGTCGAAAAACGCGTTACCAAACGAAATGTCTTTGTAGCACCAGCCCCTGGCGTGCAGTTTGTAGAGATTATCGGCGAGTCCCAGGCCCGCCGTAACTAGTTGGCGGAACTGAGGATCGATGCGCCCCGTGAGGAGATCATGGAGGCCTTTGAATCTCGACTCCCGCAAGTGCATGATGTAGCCGAATCCCATAACGGCGCTGGCGGAGGCCATGTCTAGCGGCCAAAGAAAACTGTCGCTAGGAGGCGGCTCCTTGATCAACTTTTCCAGTTCGTCACGCTGGTCGTCTGTTGCCGTGTGGGCGAAGTACCACTTCAAGGCAACCAGTTTGCCGGACCAGCGCGCGCTGTATACCTCGCCTTGGCCGCCGCCGCCCAGGAACTTTTCGACCTGACAGGGTTGGCCGGAAAACTGCGTATGTACGACTTGCCCGGGCTGGAGCAATTCATTCACGGCTGCTATTCTCCTGACTGATGCCCACTTTCGGCGACAGACGGTTCAGCCCCGCTGGCTAAATCCAGGTGGTTCGCGATTGCTTCTTTACCCGCCTGCTCGACACGTTCAGCAAGTTGCGGTGTTGAACGCCTCGGCGGTACGATCTGTCCAGTTGGCTTGATTAGCGGCGGCTGGCAGCGGTAGATGATGCCCAGGGTGATATCGTCCCCGCTACCATCGCGGGATGCCTCGCCCAGCCACTCGTAGAGGCCTTGTTCAACTGCCGCCCGTCCGTCCACGCGCAGCATTTCCAAATAGTCCGTGCCCACTCTGAGGAAAGCTTCGGGTGACGCAAATGAATTGGCATACCCATCAGTGGCTAGTATCACGAGGCCAGGTGGACGGTTCTGGAATGTTTGAAAGCCATTCGGAATATAGCGCGGCGGCGGCTCCTGACAAAGGGAAGTGGTTTCGTTGGCAATGTGCGATTCATCCCTGGGTACCACCCGCCGGACCTCGCCAGTGGCATCGTCAACTGCCAGGATGTCTCCGTCCCCCAGCTGAAAGCATATTAAGAAGTGATTGCCGAGGATCGCCAGTAGGAGCGTCGATCCATACGCCAGCAGAGGCTGTTCACCCCCGGCTGCGCGGTCTCGTGCAGGTGAACCGACCTCGCGGCTCAGCCGTTCCAGTTCCACCTCGGTAAACGGGTGTTGCCTGAGGTGTTCCGCAACTCGGTCGCGCCAGGTTCTGATGATCTGTGGCGGTATGTGCTCAGCTGCACTTTTTACGGCAGTGGGCGCATCACCGCGGATCCGTCCAAAGAACTCCTGGGCAATCTCCACGGCGGCGTCGGTGGCCAATCGGGCGCCAATGTCGCTTCGAAAGCTTCGCGCGCTACCATGCCCATCGGCTACTGCCAGAATAGTTGGCGGAGCGCAGTCGGATTCTACGTGCCAATTAATCGCATCTTGGTTCGGAAGACCCTGTCGCACATGAGACGCGCCCGTCTGGCTGTGGCCGAGCACGTCCCACCGATAATCATTCTGTGCCAGCGGCATGGTCGGTCCTTTCCAGAAATTAGAATACTTCGTCCGTTGACGTCGGAGCCACCGGGTTGTCAGGTGGCGCAGGGACCGGAATGATGCCCGTCGCGGGGTCGCCCTTGGTCCGGGTGGCAGGGTTCGATGCGGCCTTGAGAGGTACCGTCGAGGCCCACTTGATGCGCCTCACAAGTTCCTGTACGTTTTTGGCATAGAGCAACGGGATTTCTAAGTTGCCAATGAATTTGCGGAGCACCTCTTCGTCGGCATCGCCCTCGCCTATTGCAATGGCTATCCGCACAGCTTTCTTTCCCCATGGCTGGCTCATTAAAGCCTTTAGTCCCGAGTTTACGTCGTCCGTCGCCTGCCCGTCCGATATCAGCACGAGAACTGGCGGCAAGCCCCGGTCGGGCATGTTCTTGACTTCCAAGGCCTTGGCAAGTTCCATCAGAGCGTGACCCATGTCCGTGACGCCTTCGGCAGTCAAATCGTCCCACTTGAAGTCGTGGACGTCCGTAGGTTGAGAAATGTGCCATTGGGCCCCGTCGGAAAACTTAATTGCTCGCACGAAAATCTGGGCATTCGGGTTCTCGTCAGCCACTTGCCGCATTGCCGGAATCGCCTCGCGGATTGCAAAATTCAAGGACTCAATCCTCTTCCCCTGCATGGATCCTGAGCAGTCAGCGAGCCAGATAAACTGTAGCGGCCGCTTGGCCAATTCACCGCCAGGACGGTTGCTCATTTTATTCCCCTTTCGTGAAACTTCGAAGTGACGGCAGCGGCCGCGAGTCGTGGCCGGTGATTTCCTAAGGATACCTACACTGCCGGCGCTTTGCAACGGGTCGCACATCCGCCGGTCAAGAGCGCTCCTAGGCTCTTGCAAGATCCCCAGGAGAAACAACACGAAGGGCTAATGCCCAACTTTCTACGGCGTAACCTGCGGCGATCTCGTTCAATAGAAGTTCGTGCGCGACTTGTCGTGTCAAGATCTTGACGAGGGCAGGTCCCGGACACTGGCCTTGCCGACTTTGCAATTGCTGCGGGATTCCCTCGCTAAGGACCGCCGCAAGAACTCGGACTTCCTTTTCGTTCTCGCCGCATAGATCTTTGAGCAACCCTTTGCACCGTTTCGGGTCTTGCCAGATCTCACGCGGAAACTTTTGAACGATCTCGCAGAGCTTTTGCCTCGGTACCTCGCTCATGGTCTCATGAGCCGCACTGCATTGGCCGTCCACACCAACCGAAGGTCCTGGAATGTTGTTTCCACCAATCCCATGTACTAACCACCCCAATTCGTTGCGCGCGATCTGACCTTTGGCGCACAGCTCTCGGATGCATTGTTCGAGCACGGCGCGAATCTTGCTTCCCATCCTTTGGTAGCCGAGATGTCGAGTGATTCCGATTTTTACTTCATCTTCTTCGGCGGCCCCGCATCTTTGCAACAAGGAGACGATAGCATTTTCAATTTCTTGGCGCGGTACATCGGCAATGTCGCGTGGCGGTCCGGCCGGAGTCTGACTTGTTATAGGCGGTAGGCTTTGCTCGCCCTTGGAAGGAAGTAAGCCCTGGCGGCGACTGCCGGCGTTTCGCGCCTTAGCGATTTTTTTGCCTTTAAGTGCGTCCTCGTAGGCCTTACGAATTAGCTCGATGTGCTTCTTCGGATTCCGAACCACATCCGTCGACCAGACGTGAAGCATTTGCCATCCTAGGTCTTCCAAAACTGCCGGGCGTAGACGATCGCGGTCGCGTGTGCTAGGGGCGCTACGATAGCTCTCTCCGTCGCAGTCAATGCCTAGGATAAACCGGCCGGGGAACCGAGGGTCCGACAGCGCGAGATCAATGGGAGAATTGCTGCAGCCCACGCGCCGATGAACGGTAATCCCACTTCTCTCAAGCAACTTCGCGAAGGTGTCCTCAAACGTCACAAGATGAGGCGCCCGATCACCCTTCCATTGCCCGTAAGCTCCAGTCGGCATGGTCTCAGCGAACTGAAGATAAGCTTGGAGTAAGCGAGCCCCCAGGGCAGCTGTGCGTTTAACATCAATGTCCGACGCCCGAAGAGAAGTTACGAGAATCATTTGCTGCTTGGCCCGAGTTACGGCCACGTTAAGTCGGCGTTCGCCTCCTTGGTGGTTTAGGGGACCGAAGCTCATCCTCAGCGTGCCATGCTGGTCCGGTCCATATCCCACGCTCAAAATGATTACGTCCCGCTCGTCTCCCTGCACGTTCTCCAAGTTCTTAACAAAAAACGGCTCAGCCTCCTGGCTTTTGAAAAACTCTTCCAGCAGAGGATGTTGGAGGCGCAACCTGTCAATTGCATCGACTACCGTCAGCTGTTGCCGCTGGTTGAAAGTGATGACCCCGAGCGATTCGTGGGGGCGGTCCTGGATGTGTTCAAGCACGAGAGCGGCCGTCCGTTCTGCCTCCTCGGAATTGAAGCCACCGTTTTGGCCAGGGCGCCAGCGCCCGTTGGAGAGGTACTCGAGCTGGACGGCTGAGCTACCGGGATAATCTCGCGGGCTAGGAAAAGTGATCAACTCGCCGTTGTAAACGTAATGATTCGCGAAGGCAATGAGCGTTTCACGCCTGCTCCGGTAATGCCACTTAAGACGCCGGCGCGGCAGATTAAGGGCGCAGCACACATCCAGGATGCTTTCAAAATCTCCGGTGTCAGCAGCATCATCCTCATCTCCTTCAATAATCTCGTCCTCGCGCGTGATCTTTTCGAAAAATGTCGTCGGAGGCAACTGCTTGGGGTCACCTGCCACGACCAATTGTCGCCCGCGGTAGATCGCACAGACAGCTTCATGGGGTCTCACCTGTGACGCTTCGTCGAACACGACAAGATCAAATTGCAGCGCAGCCGCTTCCAAATAAGTACTCACCGCAAGGGGGCTCATCATTACACAAGGCTTCAAACGCAGAAGCAGGTTAGGAGCCCTTTTGAAAAGCTGCCGCAGGGAAAGATGACCGCGTTTCTTGTTCACTTCGTGGAGCAAAATGCCCAGTTCCGAGGAGTGAGGCGTAAAAAAAGCATCCTGCCTTGGCCGCAACGGATCGTTGAAGAGGGCGGAGCGGATGCGCAATGGTGCGGTGTCAATGATTCCCTGGTCAAGCTCGCAAAACGCTTCGATGCGACGTTCGTGTTCCTCGCCATTAAATCGCCCCAGGCGCGGATCCTTCTGATACACAGCGCTTAACCACTGGAGGTAAAAGCGGAAGAGAAAAGCGTTTACCGCCTCTTCAGTGCCCAGTCTGCCCTCCATCACTTCACGGAGAACGGCGTCAATGCCGTATCGTTTCAGGGTGGTCTCTGTCTGGCTGAAACGAATCCATTCGGGCAACAATTCAACATCGCTCATCCGGGCTTCTAGCCATTGGATCAGTTCTTCAACGGGCGCGGACGATATAACAAAGCCGGTCGATACATCGGACTCAGTATCGAACATGTCCGTTAAGAACTTCCAGACCTCGGTCCTAGGCAGAGTTTCGGCCGTAGGAATTGCTCCTGTCAACCTAGCCCTAGTCGCCGGACAAGTGACGACCCCCACCAAAGCCGACGGTGGGCTGTCGCGATAACGGTCCAGGAAGGTAAGCAACCAGGCTGCCTTTTCCCGTTCGGTCTCCCAGTCGCGACTTTCCGGCGGCATGTTGCTTTCTGGCACCGAACTTATTCGCGACTCAAGTTCTTGCATACGTGCTTTGATGCGCCGGAGTTCTTCAAGTTCGGACAGATCAGCTCTGAGCTGTTCGATTGTTACATCGCCATTATCCGCCAGCAGTGCGCGGAGGCGCAATAGGAAGTCTTCGGCTTGTCCCAATACTGCGCAGGCTGACCGGAGTCGGTCCGAAATTACGTCCAGCGGGAAACCGGGCAGACTATGCGGACCTAACAGACCCTGCAACCAGGTGTCCCCCTGACATACCTGGAAGCACGCGTCAAAGAACTGGAAGGCATCTGATAAGTTCGTGGCGGCCTGGGCTAAGGCCGCTCTGTTAAGTTGCCCGGGCGACGATAGGGATTGGTTCAAACGCTGCGCAAGCCCCGGCGCGATGCGTTCTAAAACGTCGATCGCCGTCAATCCCGCCTGTAGCGCCTCCCAGTCGGGCCTTCCGTCAAGCCCCGAGACGATATCATCTGCATGGCTTCTTTCAACTTGGCGGATGTGTGCGGCTTGGCTATGAAAAACGGTCAACCGGTGCATGTCATCCAAGATTTGCGGCGCACGTCTAGGCAACGCATTGCGGTAGAATGTCAGTGCGCGCGCTCGGTAATCTCTCCACGATCTGCCCGATCTGTTCCAGAACCTGCGAAATCCCTCGGCGCGCCCAGCAAAAGCGCGGGAGTCTTCGTCAAAGGCGATCGACAAGAAGTCGTGCTCTAAGGCTTGACGGCTGTGTTCGATTGCATGATGATCTTGACTGCACCTGGCAGCCACCTGTGCTAGTTCGATGCGCCGGCGTGCATCAAACCACCCCGGACGTGTCTCCCCGATTCCCGAAATCAGCGTCCCGACCTCTACGAGTCGCCGGGCTGAGTTCATTGCTGTTTTGCCGCTCAACCTGATTTGCATTACCCCCATTAGTGCGTCCGTGTGCGCGCGTACGTGTTGATGGGCTTCATGGAGGCGCTCGACGGCAGCTCGAGTCTCTCTAAGGCGGCTCGGGAGCTCACGGACTGAAGTCGACCACCCGGAATTGGGGCCACGGGGCTTGAGCCATGTTTGTTGGGCTAGCCAATTAATCCAGGCGGGATCGAGTTCAGACACTACGCAATTGCGGTAGGCTGCCGTCTGGCGACGTAGGCGGGCATAATGTGCGCTCAGCGAATGGATTTCCAGAATGGACTGAGCAATTTGTCGAGGCTCCTTCTCAAACCACGCGGCCGGAATGCTGGGGAATCGCAAAGCCTCCTGGGCGGCAGCGACGACAGCAGTCAACTGTCTGGTGTTAAGACGTTGGGCACAGAAACCGAGGCTTTGCAGCTCTGCGAAAGCGGACAGGCGACATCGCAAATCACTGGCAAGCTGGAAAAAACCGTGGCGCACATCGTGCTCCAGCCCGAGCGTGTAGTGTGCGAGCCGGCACCCGCGCCATGGGTGATCTCGGTATCGCGCGATGACACTCGGGCATCCTTTCAGCTCGCGCAGCGATTGGCATAAGAGTTGAACGTCTGCCTCCTTGAACGATGTCACATCCCGAAAATGCATCGCAGCAGGGACAGTGTCTGTCAACCGCAACACGATACCATGTGCTTCATAGGCCGATAAGCCTAGTGGCTGCCGAACCGCATGGAGAGCCTCCACGTAGCCGTTGAGCTCGGCGCGAAGGTCCATAAGGCCGGCAAAATCGGTCGTCGTTTGGTTATTCTCAGGAGGCAGCGCCAACGATCTGCCTAGTTCTGCGATAACGTCCTTTTTGTTGGCTTTGTGGCTGTGACACTCCAGGCAGAAATCTCCGAGTCGGCGCTCGTCCAGTCTCCTTTTTACCACTTCCAAGGCTGCAGCTTTTTCACTTACAAATAACACGGTTTTTCCGGCGGCAAGGAATAAGGCAATAATGTTGGCAATCGTTTGGCTCTTGCCCGTTCCTGGTGGACCGTCTAGAACCAGGTTCATCCCACATTGGGCGGCTAGAATTGCTTCTTGCTGGCTACTATCGCAGTCAAGAATGCAGGTGAAATCTTCGGATATCACCTGGTCTTTAGCTACTTTCAGTTCCGCTTGGTTACGAGCAGCCAGATCCATCATTACCGAAGCGTCACCAGCAATTGCTCGGCACAGCGGGTGACTCGCGACGCGCTCTCGGTTCTGGTCCAAGTCAGACCACATGGCTACTTTCTGGAAGCCGAAAATGCTGAGGTGGACTTGATCTTCGACATGCCAAGTTGCTTGTCCTTGGACTAGACGCCTTACTTCGGACAGATAACCTGCAAAATCGCTTTCCGCGGCTTCTTCGGCGGGCAATGTGAGGCCAAAGTTGACACCCAGGAGTTGTGCGAGGCAGTGATTGGTAACAACTTCTTCTTCGTAGAGAGACAACTCCCAGTAAGCGTCCGGCCCCGGTCGTCGTAAGCTTACCGGAACTAGCAAGAGGGGCGACAGGCATTTTGCACCTGTTTCTCCTGGTTCGGACCAGCCCAGGAAACCGCAAGCCAAATAAAGCGTGTTAACGCCCTGCTCGGAAAGTGACGTCTGTGCGTTCAACGCAAGGCGCTGCAGTTTCTTCGCCAGGGGTTCGTCAGGCGTCCGAGTTAGCAGATCATGCGCCTTCAGGCCAGGCGATTTGAGGCACAATTGGAAGGCCTCACGGTCGTCTGTATCTCGCGCCTCTCTCGGGCTGTCGTCCTTGCCAACTGAAGGTGGATTGCTTAGCTGACTCAACTGGGAGAGACTAAGCAGATCCTGCTTGCGAACAAAGCGTAAGTCCTTGCCCTGGCAGACGATCGCTTGCCAGATTCGCGAAGGATCTGGGTGATCAAGACGCAATCCACCCCGACTTCCCGTTTTGTAGTTGATCAAACGGTTTCGCTTAGACAGGTCGAGAAGTTTCGATTGCCATTGGTTTATGCATTTTGCAGTAGCTGGCTGCATCGCAATATCGTCCAGCCCGGCCAGTGCGCCGGTGGCTTTTGCGTCAAAAATTTTTGCAGGCGCGGGATGCGACTTGGAACAATCTTAACCAACGCTAAATTTAGGGGAAAGGGGCAAGACCGGCAACGGACAAGTTTTTGACGCTCGTCATTCTGCCGCCAGGATCGCCCTGACACTTAAACGGTTGTCCGGCTTTGCAAAACCGGTATCATTTGGGCTAATGCGTTGGGAAAAGACTTTGGCCCAGTGGAGCGGCCTAAATTACCAACCTGGCTTCCCCTGCTGGCAGGTCTCGCTTTGCTCCTGGCTTTTGGCATAACGGCAGGCACCTTTTCTGCGTGTGGTATCCGCGCCAGGTTCGGCAGGGCAGTTCCCCTGCCGGAGCTAGTGCTCCAGTCACCCCGACCAAGGCAGGGGAGTTAAACCGAACCAGCGAAGTGAATCCGGGCGCACGCGAACCATTGGCGGGGGACCGCCCGCAACGGACCAAACCCCTGAAGGTAATAACCCCCGCAGAAGCGGCCGAGTGGGTCGATAAAGAATGCAAAGTGCAGTTTACGGTCAAGTCTTCGTTTGACGGCTTTGATTGGGCGTTCGTTCTTAATTCTGAAAAGGACCATGCTGACCCCAAGAATTTTCAGGTCTTGATTGAGAAAGAGACGGCTGTCCCGCAATATAAATCTAAAGGCATTCGCAATTTGGACGAGTACTTCAAGAAAGGGACCTTGATCTTTGTCACCGGAAGGATTCAGAAATATGTCAACAAACGGACGGGTTCAGAGAGTTACGAGATCCGAGTCAGGAACGCCGACCAAATTGAGCTCCCCTAAAGGAAAGCTGCAGCAAGGGGGTAGGAAAAGGGGTAGGAAAAGGGAGACATCCTAGATTATCCCCCTCTTAAGTAGACAAAGTGTCGTCATTTCCCGATTGCTTCGTGAGCGGCTGCAACAGGCCGCTTCATGACCAGCACACGTTGAAAGCGCTCCGCAACGGTTTCCCGCTTCGGGGAATCGGCTGGTTTCTTTAGCGGCGCCGTAGCCATCGTATCGTCGCCGCTGAATTCGGGACCCGATTTCTGGAGTGGCCAAAGAGCAAGTCAAGAGAGCAAGTCAAGGGACACTTTACGAAGGTCATTGCATAGGGCCGACTTACGGAAAAATAGGGCGCGGCCTTCTGCGACCCGTGTTATCCGCTAATCTCAGGCGTTGTTGGCAGTTCGGTGAACTCTCACCCTGGTGGCGACCGATCATCCCGGCGCTGGTCAGAAGGAGACTCGTTCCTGCGCGAGATCATGACCAAAGGCAAAGTGCTGTATGAAAAAGTTGACGCGCGAGTGGGGTGCGCAAGGCCGAGGCCGATTACCGGCTGCCAGTCAGTACGGCCGGATTACTTTCACGCCTGGCAGGGCTTTGAAGTGTTTCTCGTTCAATGTGGCCAGAGGTATGCGGCGTCGAACAGCCGCTGCCCCGAGCAAACAGTCGTGAAAGCCGACCCCGCGGGAGTGATAAAACTTGCGCAACCAAATCAAGGCACGGGCAGAATCGTCCGCCACGATGGGTTCGGTCTCGAAACGGTCCAGCAGCTGATCGATGGCTCTCAGTTCGCCACGGCTCATCGAGCCGGCGATCAATTCCGCTTTCGTCACGGCCGAACAAATTAGATTGGCTTGGGCACGGGCTGCGTCCAAATAGTCCGCCGCGGCCACCGACCGGCGCAGGAAGTCCACCAGGATCGTGGTCTCGACCAGAATTGCACTATCGGGCATCGTGCCCCTGCTCCATTCGAGCGCGGAGTTGCCTCGTGAATTGAACGGTATCCTTCAAGTCGGTTCGCTCCGCCCACATGCCAAAAGCCTTCAAATCACGAAATGAGTTCCTCTTGCCGTTGCGGCCTGCTTGCAAGCGTACCTTCCTGACCGGAGACGTTTTTGTCCTGTTCTTCGCGTGCATGACCTAAATCTCCACGTAATTGCCTCCACTACGGCTGCATGAGGAACGAAAAGACCACTTCATGATTCTATCGGATGGCCTGCGCAGTGGGAATCAAGGGGCGACTGGAATAAACGAGTGATCTTGCCGCCGAGCCGGTTTCCTGGCTGTGGCCGGGGCGGTTGGCGGTGGGCAAGCTGGCGCTCCTCGACGGCGATCCCAACCGGGGAAGTCGCTCCTGACGCCAAACGAGGTGGCCCCCTGGCCCTGTTGCTCTTTTGATTGCCGCAAGCCCTTGCAAAACTGCATTTATGGCTTCAAAGCAACAGGGCCACGTACAGGGCCACTGCTGGCCATGTGGCCCGATCATTTGGCCCCTCTTACCGGCGCGGGGATATGACGCTGCTCTTCGGCATAAGGACAGATCAAAGGCCGCTAGTCCACGTACGGATCCGCGCCCAGGTCTTTGAGCACTTCCTGGCGTTGCTTTTCGTAGATCATGAGGTCCACGCGCTGGCGGCGATGGCGGCGTTCCACGCGGCGCTGCGCTTTGAGGAAGAGGGGTTGGAAGTTCTGCCAGTCGGCGTCATCGCCGCGCTGGCCGCGCTCGAGGAGGGCCTGCTGCCTGTTCGGGCCGAGACCTTCGAGCAACTCATCATCGAGGGCCAGGAAAAACTGACAGCTGCCGGGATCGCCCTGGCGGCCGGCGCGGCCGGCCAACTGGCGGTCGATGCGGCGGGCGTCGTGGCGCTCGGTGCCGAGCACGTGCAGGCCGCCGGCGGCAAGGACTTCCGCATCGGGCTTGATGTCGGTGCCGCGGCCGGCCATGTTGGTGGCGATGGTGACGCGGCCGCGCTGGCCGGCCAGGGCTACGATTTGCGCCTCGCGTTCGTGCTGCCGGGCGTTGAGCACCTGGTGCTCCACGCCGGCCTGATGCAGAAGGATGCTCAGTTTCTCCGATTTCTCCACGGAGCGCGTGCCGAGCAGCACGGGCCGGCCGAGGTCGCGCAAACGAACAATTTCTTCCACGACCGCGGCAAACTTGGCGTCCTCGTTCGGGAAGACGCAGTCGGGCCATTGCGCGCGGATGATGGGCGCGTTGGTCGGCACGGTCACCACCCAGAGCTTGTACACGCGGCGCAGCTCCCAGAAGTTCTGCGCCGCCGTGCCGGTCATGCCGGACAGTTTCTTGTACAGGCGGAAGTAGCTCTGAAAGGTAATCTGCGCGGCGTGATCGGAGGCGAAGGTGATGGCCACCCCTTCCTTGGCCTCACAGGCCTGGTGCAGCCCTTCGCGCCAGTGGCGGTCGGGCATGCGCCGGCCGGTGTATTCGTCGATGATGACGATCTTGCCTTTCTCGATCATGTAGTGCTGGTCGAGACGGAAGCGGAAGTGGGCGTGCAGGCCGCGCTCGATGTGCTCGTGCAGCTTGTCCATGGCGTGCGAGTGCGGCCCGACGGGCGCGTTGGAATAGCGCACCACTTGCCGGCCTTCCTCGGTCAGCTCGATCTTCTGCTTCTTCTCATCGAGCGTGAAGTGCTTGTCGCGCACCATCTCCTTGGCGATCTTGTCGGCCCACTGGTAGACGACCGACTCCTCCGGCGTGGCCGGCCGCGTCGGCGAGGCGATGATGAGCGGCGTCTTGGCCTCGTCGATGAAGATGTTGTCGGCCTCGTCCACGATGGCAAAGTTGTGCTCGCGCTGCACCTTGGGATCGAGCGGCTGATTGTACTGGCCGTTGGCGACCCACGGCCCCCAGAAGGGCGTCGATTGCCCGCGGTTGCCGCTGACCTTCAGGCGATCGCGCAGGAAGTCGAAGCCAAACTCGGACGCCGTGCCGTAGGTGAGGTCGTTGCGATACGCCTGGGAGCGGGCCGCGTCGGGCATTTGCTGCTGCAGCACGCCGACGGTCAGGCCGAGCGTGGTGTAGATCGGTCCCATCCACTCGGCGTCGCGGGCGGCCAGGTAATCGTTCACGGTCGTGACGTGGACGCCCTTGCCGGTGAGCGCGTTGAGATAGGCCGGCATGGTCGAGGTCAGGGTCTTGCCTTCGCCGGTGGCCAGCTCGGCGATGGCGCCGTGATGGATGACGACGCCGCCGGCAAGCTGCACGTCAAAGGGGCGCAAGTTGGTGGTGCGCAGGGCGGCCACGCAGACCAGACCGAATGCCTCGGGCAGCAGCCGCTCGAGCGATTCGCCGCCGCGCGCCCGCCCGCGCAGTTGCATGCCGCGCTGGCGCAGTTCCACGTCGTTGAGCTTGCTGAATTCGCTCTCCCAGTGGCGGATGGCATTAATTTTGAGGGCAGCCTGGGCCAGGCGGCGTTTGGAAGGTGTGCCGAACAGCGCCTTGACATGGTTGCTCAGGCGGAAGCCGAGGCGATGCTTGCCCGAAGTGCGCGCGGGAGTCGCGGCGGTTCCCGGGGCGTGCGTACTGCTGATGAGAGTTTCCACGATGATCTAGGCTAACAGAATTGTTTGCCGGAACGAAGCTTGTTTTCCCGCAAGCGCAAAAAAAAGCCGCCCTGCCCGCTGTGCCACCTCTCCCATGGCCATTTCGGACTGGACGGCTAATTGCTTCGCGCTGGCGCTACCAGCGTTTTGATCAGATTAATCAGGGATAGCAGATGCGTCGGTGCGCGCTGCTTTCCTTTTTGAACAAGTGCGGTGGAAAGCAAATCCCGGACCAATCCCCCAGGCCACGAAGGGCTTCGCGCTGGCCCCTTCCCCAAACCCAATCAGATTGCCGAGGTCTGTCCACTTCGCTCGTACTGGCTGATGAGAAGCACCGTTGCCTTTCGTCCCTGGCGCCGCGCGTATCGGTAGCTAAACCTGCCTAGGATTTGGGCTTTCTGCGCGAGCGGCTGATTATTTGTCCACACGCGAATTTCACTAACCTGCTTGACCCAGATTCTCAGGATGTTATGATTTCAATTCACCGCTCCGCTCATGATCGGCGGCACGGTCGGCTCACGACAGCCACGCGGAATTCTGTGCACCGCAACTGCTAGGTTCGCCAGCGAGGCTGCGCCGCCGTGTCCGAAGAACCCAACTCGAAGACGCCATCGAATCCCGGAAATGACCTCTACGAACGCGCGCGCAGCGTAAAGGAGTCGCTTGCGCGCCTTCTCAAGGAGATTAACGAACTCCTCGAGAAGACAAAGCATGTCGACGGCGGTGAAAATCAAAAAGGATCAGCGTCAGCGCCGGAAGGCAATGCCTGAGGAAGCGCTCCATGAATGAACGCGAAGCATTGGAACAAGCCCGGCGCCTTTGGGGCAAAGAGGCGCATGTCCGATATTGCCAGGGGCAACTGCCCCAAGGCGCGCAGCCGTATGCCGTGGGCAGATGGATCGGCCGCTCCTTCCAGGCGCTTGGCCAAGGCGATAGCTGGGAGGCGGCGTTCCAGGCGGCGGAAAGCCTGTTCAAGAATCCGGGTTCTCCAACCGCCAAGCCTGGCGGGTAACTGGATTCGACCCAATTTACTGCATTTCCCGGCTTTGCCGGCCGAAGATGATTGGTGGAGAATTGACGGGACCTGGGGCGTCTCTTACAATTCTTCAGGCTCTGCTCAAAGGTTTCACGGGCCGGTATTCCGCTCCTGACCCATCCATTCCAGTCAGGCTCGGCATCCTGACCTACGCTTCAGGTGTATGATGGGGCAGACTTTTCTTGCTCCGCTCTGTTCACTGCGCTGCGGCTGTCGTCCGGCGATCGCCGGACTGTGAGGCCCGCGATCGCCTTGATTCCCGCTCCAATCCTGCACGCCAGATTCTGCCGGATGCGTCGCGCCCCCGCGCCGGCAACGGGAGACTGCCATGGCCACTGACATTCGCTTGAAGGAAGCGCTTCCCGAGATCACTGAAGCCATCGTCGGCACCTACACGGAATGCCATCACACCAACCACCTGGGCCACAGCCCGCTGCCCAGCCGCGAGGCCATTGCCGAGATCCTCGCGGACATGCTCGATATTCTTTATCCCGGCTTCGTGCGCCGGCAAAATCTGCACATGGGCAACGTCGAGTATCACGTCGGCGACCTGATCGACGGCCTGCATGACAAGCTCACCCAGCAGATCGCGCGGGCGCTGCGGCATGACTACGACGGCGATCTCGCCCAGGTCGATTTCGAGGCGCTGGCGCAGCAAAAGGCGATCGACCTCCTCCGCCGCCTGGCCGAATTGCGCCTGGTGCTCGAGGAGGATGTGCAGGCCGCCTTTGTAGGCGACCCCGCGGCCAAGAGTTTCCATGAAATCATCTTCTGCTATCCGGGCCTCGAGGCCGTGACGGTCTATCGCATCGCCCATGAGCTGCTGCTGCTCGGCGTGCCGCTCATCCCGCGCATGATGACGGAGCACGCGCATTCGAAGACCGGCATCGACATCCATCCCGGCGCGCGCATCGGGCCGCGCTTCTTCATCGACCACGGCACCGGCGTGGTGATCGGCGAAACCTGCGACATCGGCACCAACGTCAAGCTTTACCAGGGCGTGACCCTGGGCGCCCTGAGCTTTCCCCGTGACGCCGACGGCAACATCATCCGCGGCAAGAAGCGTCACCCGACGCTCGAGGATGAAGTGGTCGTCTACGCCAACGCCACGATCCTCGGCGGCGACACCACCGTCGGCCATCACGCGGTCATCGGCTCCAGCGTCATGCTCACGCATAGCGTGGCGCCCTATACGGTGGTGACCCTGGAGAAGCCTTCCCTGCGCATCAAGAGCCCCGAATCGAAGGACAAGGAGTTGCCGTATCAGATTTGAAGTTCGGGGAGGCCTGCGACCCCGTAACGATTTACCGGGTGTTTGCCTCTCTCGTAGAACGGAATTCATTCCGTTCAGCACGGAGAGCGGCCCGGGATGCCATGCTGAACGGAATGAATTCCGTTCTACGGGCTGCGCACCGGAATAGCGAGTCGAAAATCATTCTGGTATAGTTGCCAGCAGACCGACGCTCTTCACCTGCGCTCGCGGATTCTTGAGGACGACACCCATGTCGACGCTAAGCCTTCCCGCTGTCCACTCCTTGCTGTTGGACGGCGTTGACTGGAAGATGTACACGCGCCTGCTGCGCGCCTTCGACAAGCGCCGGAGCATTCGTCTGACCTACGACCGCGGGAGTCTCGAAATCATGACCCTTACCCATGAGCACGAAAGCTACGCGCACCTCCTCGGCCGCTTCGTCGTGGTCCTTACGGAGGAGTTCGGGCTGCCTATCAAGGGCGGTGGCTCCACGACCTTTCGGCGGCGCAGGCGGCGCAAGGGCCTGGAAGCGGACGAGTCGTGCTGGATCACCAGCGAGCCCCTGGTTCGCGGTAAGGATCGCATCGATCTGCGCCTTGATCCGCCGCCTGATCTCGCTCTTGAAGTAGATGTCACCCATAGCTCCCTCGACCGTCTTGCCATCTACGCCGCCCTGCGCGTCCCCGAAGTCTGGCGGCGTGAAGGCGAAACGCTCGCCTGCTACCTTCTCGGCGAAGATGGCAAGTATGCCGTCAGCGCCTTCAGCCGTGCTTTCCCGGGCCTGGCCCCCGCGGAACTGATGAACTTCGTGGCCCTGCGCGCACACATGGACGAAAACGCTGTCGTCCGCCAATTCCGGGCCTGGGTCCGGCAACAATTTCCACGACCAGGTCTGTAGCCAGGCAGCAGGGCTCCCTCTCATCCATTTTTCACTTCAGGCTAATCGGCCTCTAACTTCGCTGTGTTAAGTTGTTCCTGTGCGAGGGCACGCGAGCCCCTCGGCGGTGAAGTCAGGTGAATTATGATTGTGACCACGCTTGTTCTCGGGATCGTGATCAGCGGTGCGGCCGGCGCGTGTTTGTGGATGCGCGCACATCCTCAAGGGGAAGGGATTCTGCTTTTCCGTTGCGGTGCCTGCGGTCAGAAATTGCGTTGCCAGGCATCCAAGGCCGGGCGTGCGGGCATGTGTCCGCGCTGCCGGCAACGCTGGACCTTGCCGGCCCTGACCGGATTGTCCGCAGCCCTCGAGGCCTGCGACGGCTACCGCGTCCGCGTCGGCGAAAGACAAACGCCCCGCATGAATAGACGCGCTGCGTCTCGCGTCTCCATGAGCTGAAGAATCTGCATCATCCAGATCTCCGACAGCGTCGCTCAGCAACCGACATCCCGCCGATTGCGCTTGACGGCTCGCCAGCGCGCGCGCCAGCAGCCACCATTCCTTCGATGTTTTCGCAGAACTCTTCGCGGACGACCGGTATTGGACTTTGGTCCAATACCATTGCCCATGCCACATGATGGTGATAGGCTCGTTCCTACAAAGATGTGACTGCGACAACCAGGAACGTCTTTCTCCTAGAATAAGTTGTCACCAGACGAGCCCCAAAGGGCCGGGGGCGGCACGCAATGCAATTCACCGTAGAAGATCTTCTGGGGCAAATCGAGCACTACCATCTGATGTCGCCAAAAGACGTCCCGGCCGTCAAGGCCCGCTGGTTTCGGCCGGAGCGCAAGGACGCGCAGGACGCTGCGCGGTTCTGCGATTGGCTGCGCGTCAATAACTACCTGACTGAGTTTGTGCTTTCTGCCCTCACGCGCGGCAAAGCGGACCAGCTTGCTCTAAACCAGTATCGCCTCACCGACTGGTTGCGGACAGGTCCGGAAGCGGGGGATTTCCTGGCCACCGACCCCCTGGAGCGGCTCTTGCGCGTGCAGATTGTAGCCCCCGAGGCAACCCAGGGACCGGCCTGGTTCGAGCAATTCCGGCAGGCGGCGCAGCGGCTGATGAAGGTGATGCATCCCTGCGTGGCGCGCGTACTCGATTTCGGCCAGGCGCGAGGCATCGATTATCTCGTCAGCGAGCACGTCGAGGGGGAATCGCTGGAGGATGTGCTCAATAAACACGGCAAACTGAACTACGATCTGGCTGCCCGCATCTTCGCACTCGTCTTCGATGCCCTTGCCGCCCTCCACGAGCAGGGGGTGCGGGCTGGAGAATTAAGCGCCGCCGGCATCGTCTTCGCCGGCACGGGCAAGTCCGCCGGCGGCAACCGCACCATACGCCTCGTCAACGTCGCTTTTCCGCGGAGACTTTTCGACGCGACCGCCCTGGGGATCATCGCCAGGGAGCAACTACCGGAACCGCCACGCCACACCGGGCCGAGCAGCGACGTCTACCAGCTCCAGGCGCTCCCGCGGCCGGAAGAGGAGATCCTGCGCCTGGGAAGCATTTGCTATCGCTGCGTCACCGGCCGGGAGGCTTACCCCACGAGCGACTCACCGCGACCCGGCCTGAATCCCCCGCCGGTCCAGAAGCATGCCCCAGAAGTGCCCGGCATGCTGGCCGACCTTATCGACAGCATGGTCGATACCGTGGTCGCGAACCGCCCTCGCAGTGCCGCGGCCGTCGCCAAGGCCCTGCGCGTTTTTCTCAAGACGGAGGAGGAAGAGAAGCAAAGCCGCCCGGCTGACAAGATCGCCGTCGCCGTGCACAGCCCGCCGCCGCTGTCGGCCGACCGGGAAGAACAGGAGCAGAACGAACGCTTGTCCATTGATCCCGTCACCCTGGCGTCGGGAAATCTCGGTGCGGATTCTCAAGGTCTTCTGACGGCCATGCCCGGCGAGCCGGAAATCAGCCGCTACTTTCGCGCCGTGATGCGCCTGCAGGGCTCCGACCTGCACCTGGCGGTCGGCAATCCGCCCATGCTGCGCCTGCGCAATGTGATTCGACAAATGGATCTGCCGCCCCTGACGCAAGAAGACATGGAGCGGCTCGTTGCTCCGATCATCACGCCCCGCTCGCAGGGCCATCTGGATCAGAGCGGCGCCGCGGACTTCGCCTACATCGTGGGCAAAGGCGAAGGCCGCTTTCGCGTCAACCTCTTCAAGCAGCGCGGCCACTTCGGTCTCGTGGCGCGCCGCGTCAATGCCGATATTCCCACCTTCCAGAAGCTTGGCCTGCCGCCGGTGCTGGAACAACTCTGTTTGTATGACCAGGGCATGGTGATCCTGGCCGGCGTCACCGGCAGCGGCAAGAGCACCACCCTGGCCGCCATGCTCGACTACATCAACGAGCGCGAGCAGGTTCATGTTCTCACCATCGAGGATCCCATCGAGTACCTGTTCACGAACAAGAAAGCCGTCATCAACCAGCGCGAGGTGGGCATCGACGTGGCGGACTGGAAGACCGCCCTCAAACATGCGGTGCGCCAGGACCCGGACGTGATCCTGGTCGGGGAGATGCGCGACCGCGAGACCTTCGAAGCCGGCATCAACGCCGCCGAGACCGGCCACCTGGTCTTCTGCACCATCCACGCCTCCAGCGCGCCGAGCACCATCGGCCGCATTCTCGACCTGTTCCCGGCCGACATGCATCATGCCATGCGCCAGAGTCTGGCCTTCAACCTCAAGGCGGTCGTCTGTCAGAAGCTGCTCCCCTCCATCAAGCCCGGCGTCCAGCGCGTCCCGACCAATGAGATCATGATCCTGAATCCGACCATCCGCGAGTTGATCATCAAGGGTGAGGACAAAAAACTCCCCGACGCCGTGCGCATCGGCATGATCGAGGGCATGATTGATTTCAACGAGAGCTTACGCCAGCTGGTCGCCCGCGGCGACGTGGACCAGGCCGCGGCCCTGGAAGCCTCGCCGAACCCCGAAGCTCTCAAGATGGCTTTTAAGGGGATCCGCCTGGCGCAACCGGGGATTCTCTGAGCCTTCGGCACGCGTGTTATTCACGGGTGAGACAGCCGTTTGCCGAACGGCCAGCCCCCCGTGAGCCAGGACCAGTACAGGAAGGCGCCGATCCCTGCCACCAGCGTGGCCAGGCCCAGGCCGATATACAGCGGCTTGGCGGTCACATACATGAAGAGCCAGCCGGCCAGCGCTAAACCGCAGGGCAATGGATAGAGCCACATCTTGTACGGCCGCATGCGCTCGGGCTGCCTGCGCCGCAGCAAGACCACGCCGGCAATCTGGCCGATGAATTGTTCGATGATGCGTGTGGTGATGAGCGCGGTGATGACATTGTCCAAGCCGAAAAAAGTCCACACCAGCGTCAGCGCGCCAACCAGCAGCAAGGAGACGTGCGGAATCGCCAGGCGCGGATGCACGCGGCCGAAAAGGGAAAAGAAATGACCGTAACGCGCCGCTCCATAAGGGATGCGCGAGTAAGCCAGCATGCCGGCGAAGGCCGAGCCAAAACAGCTCCACACCAGCAGCACCGTCACCAGCGTAACCGCCCAGCCGGCGCCGTGGATCCTTTCCATGAACGCGGCCGGCAGGCTGTAGTTATCGATAGCCGGTTTGTCCCGCGGGATCGTGTCATACGGGACCGTGCCGAGCAGCGCCAGATGCACCCCGATGAAGAGCAGGCAAACCAGCAGCGCGCTCAAGAGAATCGAGCGCGGAATCGTGCGGCCAGGGTCGCGCACTTCGTCGCCGATGTAGCAAATACTGTAATAGCCGAGGTAAGAATACATCGCCAGGCGCATGCCCTCTCCCAGGCCGGAGGTCAAATTCTCCGGTACAGCGGCCGGCCGCTGGAATGCGACCGCCGGATCAAAACGGCAAAACCCCTCCACGAGGATCCAGCCGATCACGCCCAGCACGCCGAGCCAGATCGTCACGGTCAGCTTGCCCAAGATGGCAATGCGGCGATAAAGCAGCACAATAATCAAAACGCCCACGGCAAGAGCGAAGAGACGCGACGGACTGATAGCAATCGAAACCTCTTCCGCGCTCCAGAGCATAGCCTCATGCAGGTGTGCGTCGTTGAACGTAGCAATAGCGGGAGTCAGCTTCGACGAGAACTGGGCGATGGCAATCAGTCCTGAGCCAAGCTCCAGGGGGCCGCTGATCAAGAACTGCCAGATGAACAGGAAGGCCATCAGCCGGCCCCAGCGGTTGCGGCCGTAGCATTCGAGCAGGTAGAGATAGGAACCACCCGATCCGGGCAAGGCCGCGCCGAGTTCGCTCCAGATCAAGCTGTCAAAAAACATGACGAGGCCGGCCGCCACCCAGCCGAGCAGGGCATAAGGCCCGGGAAGCGCTTTGAGCATGAAGGGGATGGTGATGAAAACGCCGGCGCCGACGATCTGCGTGATGTTCAGCGCCGTGGCTTGCAGAAGACCGAAATGCCTTTGCAAGTCCGGAGTGGTGGCCTTGTGCATGCACAGAGATTAGCAAAAATCGGCGGTGGATTGCAGATTTGAGATTGCAGATTGCAGAATTTAAACTAAATCAGCGTGCGCGATTCTTTGTAGTAACTACTCCACCGGGCTTGCCCCGGTGGATCGATGACTGGCAGCCAGTAACTGATGCATAACATACCGAAACTGATGCATAACATACCGATGGCCGCCGCCGGGCTTGTCCGGCGGAGCCACGACTGATGGCTCGGGCCGACAATCGTCGCTCCACGGGGACAAGCCCCGTGGAGGCGATGACTTCTCGATGCAACACGTCTGGCTGCCAGTCACCGGTCCACGGGGACAAGCCCCGTGGTGCCGGTCATGCGGCCCAATCGCGCGCGGTCACAAGATGGGACGTATTCAATCTGCAATCTTCAACCTGCAATTGCCTTATTGGAGTTCCGCACCCGGTGCATAATCCCGCCGGTGGCGTCCGCGGCGGTGGTGTCGATGGGCTCGCACAGCCAGTGCCTTGTCTGCAGCAGTGCCAGCACTTCCGGCTCCGCCGCCACGACCTGGGACAAAATCATTTCGCCCGCGCGCCCATGGCTGGGGAGCCCGGCAGCCAGGTTCACCGTGCTGCCAAAATAGTCCAGGTGGTCATTCAAGGTCGCCGCCATGGCTGCTCCCCGATGAATGCCCAGGCGCAACCCCAGTCCCTGGGTTGCGGCATGCCTGGCCAGCGCTTCGATCATCGCCAGACCCGCGCGGACCGCGGACAACGGCTCCACGAAAGCGGCAAACAGACCCTCGCCGACCGTCTTGACGAGCGCTCCGCCTTCGCCGCGAATGCAATTGTCCAGCACACGGAAATGCTCATGAATCAGAGCGAACGCCTTTACATCACCCCGCTCCTCATACAGCTTGCCTGCCCCCTCCAGATTCGTAAACAGCAACGTCACATTGGCGATGCTGACGAGCTGTCCCGGAGACAGGACCTCAGCGGGAAACAACTGGCGGAACAAGGCCGATGTCGAAGCGCGGGCGGCCGTCAGAGCATCCGCGCGTGGGGCCGTGCGCTCGATGCGGACTACCAGCTCCTGTGGATGATCATTGCTGAGGGCAATCATCTGCCGGCCGGCTTGCAGGGTGCGCGGCAAGGCGGGGTCGGGACCGCGTGACAGGTTTAGTTCCCAGTGCCGGGGGGAGGCGCCCGGCTGCACGCGAAAATCGAGGACAAACGGCAATTGCGGACCCCGCAAGCGGTAGGCGCCCTCCGGCAATGCCAGTTCCAGCTCGATGCGCTCCGACGGCGCCACGCGCACCTGGGCAATGACGTGCGGGGAATGCGCCGGGCCGCCGATGCAGTAAACGCCCAGTTCCGTTTCCCGAATTTCCGGGTGCGCGCGGAAGATCATCTCCACGGAATTGGCAAAGTCCAGCGTGAAATCCAGGTTGCAAGCTTCACAGCGGCCGTGCTCGCGCAGCACCTTGAGCGTCTCCTTGACCTCGGAAGGAATCCGGCAAACAGGACAGAGGATGTCCCAGAGAAGAAGAAGCAGTCCTTCGTGGACGCCATGCATGCAGGCGGCCACGAGCTGCTCCGGGTCGAGTGCCAGGCGGCGCGCCAGGCTGAGGGGGCGAATGCGGGCCACCTCCTGCGCCGGCGCCATCGCCAGAAAGTCGCCGAAGCGCTCCACGACCGCGGGGTCTACGCCGCGTCCATTGAGCTTCTGGAGGAGCAGGTCGAGGCGGCGGCGGCGCGGCCCGGCCAGGGAGGTCGGTTCTTCAAAGGGATCGGCCAGTCCCGGGTCGCCAAGCTTGTTGGTCACAGCGGCATCAATCCGCCGGTAAACGCGATCGACGGCGCGGCGGCCCTTGACGCCGACTTCCACAGCCGCCACGGTGCGGCCGATCATTCCTTTCGGCTCAATGCGCACGCGGTGGGTCAAGCGGGTGCCGCCGCCGGCGCGCGCCGCCAGCTCCACCATGCTGACAATCCATTTGAAAGGACCCTGGCTGTACTCGCGCAGCACACCGAAACGCCGGGCTTCGACCCACTCAAACGGATGCTCCTGCCACAGCGCCGTCACGCCGGCTTTGCGAAACTTGCCGTGGCGGCGCACGCCCCCGGCGTCGGCTTGCACGGAAAACTGCACGGGCGGCAAGCCGCAGGCGCGGTTCAAACGCTCGGTGTTGGAGACATGCGGCCAGAGCTGCTCCGGCGCAGCTTGCAGATCCCAGCTCCAGTCGTACTGGAGGATTTTCGTCGCGTCGCCTTCAGGCAAGCGTGGATGAGCCAGAATGCTGGTGGGTTCGCCCCGGCTCACGCGCTCGAGGTCGCGCAGCAGAGCGCCGGCATTCGCGTAGCGCGCCTCCGGCGCCTTGGCCAGGCACTTGTCGACGACCTGGGCGGTGGCCTCGCTTATGGCCGGGTTAAGCGTGCGCAAAGCCGGCGGCGGGTCGTTGCAATGCATGGCGATCACGCCGAGTTGATTGTCGCCGATAAACGGCGGCCGGCCGGCCAGGAGATGAAAGAGCGTCGCCCCCATCGCGTAGATGTCCGTCGGCGGAGCAATGGTGTCTTTGCCGGTGCACTGCTCCGGCGCCATGTAGTAAGGCGTGCCGAGGATGGCGCCTGTCTGAGTGAAGTGCAGCGATTCCGATTCCACAACGTGCCTGGCCAGGCCGAAGTCTGTGAGCTTGACCTTTGGCGGTGCGTCGCGGCTGGGAAATGGTAACTGCTCAAGGGTAGGCAGCGACTGCCGATCCTGGGCGGAACCTTTGTTTACCTGGCCGCCATCGGTTCCCAAGCCGTCACGCACCAGCAAAATATTATCCGGCTTGATGTCGCGGTGCACGATACCGCGCTCGTGAGCTTCCAGCAAAGCACGGGCAACGTCGGCCATCACGGCGACCGCCGTCGCCTCGTCAAGCGAGCCGCGCTCGTTGAGTACTTGGCCGAGGCTCTGGCCATCGACGTATTCCAGAACCAGATAATGGATGCCGCCGTCCTCGTTGACCTCCAGCAAATTGGCCACGTAGGGATTGTTGACCTCGGCGAGCAGGCGCGCTTCCTTGTTGAAACGGCGCAGGGCAATGTCGCGCTTGGCCCAGTCCCCGCGCAGCACCTTGATGGCAACCTGGTTGCCGTCGCAGGAATCCTCGGCGCGGTAAACCGCTCCCATGCCGCCTGTGCCCAACTTGTCGAGCAGGCGAAAGCGTCCCAGTTGCTGGAGGCCCAGGTCATTGTCCAAAGCCGGAGCGGCGCTGGAGCCAACGTCACTCGCGACGGTGAGCCTTTCATCGCTTGCTTTGAACTCGCCCGTAGCAACGGCAGGAGCAAGCAGCGCAGCCAAGCGCTTTTGCAGCTCCCATGCGCTCGGCCGGTCGGCAGGCTCCCTGGCAAGGACGGCGGCAAAGAGCCGGTACAGCGCATCCGGGTCAGACCCATTGATCGGCGGTATGCCTGGGGCGGTTGGGCGCAAGGCACGCAGATCCGTGCCAACATCCGGAACTGCCGAAGGCGTCTGTCCTGTGAGCAGCCAGAAAAGCAAGGCGCCCATACTGTAGGTGTCCATGGGCAGGGCAAAGTGCAGAGGATCGCGGCAACCTGGATCCCGAAACTTGGTTTCTAGATCCGCAGATCCGCTATCCTGTCGCCCAGTACTCAGACGGCTGAAATCCACTTTTAAAGACCGGTCGTTCGCGCATTTGATCCTGCTGGGGGCAAGACAACCGTGCGCCAGGTTCAGGCGGTGTGCCGCGCTTATAACGCCTGCCAACCCGTGAACCAGCGCCAGGGCATCACTCTGAGGAAGAGGGAGTCGATCCCGAAATTGTTCCGCCAGAGTCTTCGCTTCCAGCCATTCCAGGACGAGGTACGGAGGATCGTGCTCCAGGTCTTTCTCGTGTAGCCGCAGCGCGTCGGCATGGTCCAGCAGCAACGCCAGGCGCAGACGCTTGCCGAGCACGTCCCAGCGCTGCGGGTTGGCGCGGACGCCGCCAAGCAGGCGTACTTCAACGGCAGCCAGGTCGGCGCGCCGCTCGGCCCGGTACGACGCGCCGTCGGGGCCCGCTTCAAGTTGAGCAAGCAGCCGGTACTGATCGAGACTCATCGAGGTTCCTGCCGGTGTCCGATGCGAGTACGAGGCGATTGTCCCAGAGATGGCGGTCCGGTCAAGACTCACTTTGTCTGCTGGATTTTTGGGCTCATCTTCTTCCCAAAGCCGGTTGTTCTGCGCCATAATAGGTCAAGATTCCCGGACTTGCAGGCTACTTCGCGAACCGGCCCAGGAAATGAGGACCGTTGCCCATGCGCATCTTTCGTCGGCTTCTGTTGTCAACCTTGCTCCTGGCCGGTGTGCTGGGCGTGGCAGGCGGGGCGCTGGCCATGGTCGGCATGGCGCGCTGGGGTGAGGCAGGCTGGTACTATCACTACACGCCGGAGTATCGCCTGCGCTGTGCGCGGCAAGCGCTGCGCGCAGACGACACGGACAGGGCCCACAAGATCGGCCTGGTTCTGGAAGCCGACGGTTACAAGGACCATGTCAACCTGCTGCGCGGCGAGGAGCTGTTCCTCCAGGCCAAGCCGTACGCCGAGACCGGCAAGATGGAAGTCGCCGGACCGGTGCTGAACCATGCCGTGAACGAGCTTATCAAGATTCAGAAAACCAGCCCCTTGTGGACTGAGTCGGCGTTGCTTGTCGGCAAGAGTTTCCTGTACATGCACAAACTGCACGAAGCGGAACGCATTTTTGACTATCTGGTTAAGCAGGACGCGGACAATGTGGATGCGCATCGCGGCCTGGCAAGCATCTACTATGACCAGGGAGCGGGCGCTCGGGCCATCTTCCATCTAACGAAGGTCGGCGAGCTGGACTCTCGCGACGGCCGGCCGTACCGCCTCATCGCCCTGATCTGCAAGGATCAGGAACAATACGACGAAGCCATCAAGAATTACGAGGAAGCGCTGCAGCGCAAATTGCCCGCGCATGTGCCCGAACAGGATCCTGCCACGGTGCGCCAGGAGCTGGCGCAATGCCTGGTGGTACGCGCCCAATTCCAACGTGCCCTGGAAGTCTTGCAGGACGTGAGTCTTTCCGTTGATGCTGCCGCCGACGTGGAAGCGCTCCGCGCGGAGGCACTTCTCGGCATGGGCCGCACCGCGGAGGCGCAGCAAGTACTCGATAACGCTCTAAACATTTTCAACAATAACGGCGCTCTCTGCCGTCTCCGCGCCAGGATTCACGTCGAGGCGAAGGAATTCGAGCCAGCCCGAAAACTGCTGGAAAAGGCCCTGTGGATCGAACGCACGGACTACCGCGCACGGCTTCAACTGATTCAAGTCCTGAAGGTTCTGGGCGACAACCAGGAACTCGACCGGCAGCAGCACGAGCAGGATCAAGTCAAGAAAGATATGGAAGAGCGTAGCCGGCTGGAACGCGAAGCCGTGGCCAGACCTTGGGATGCTTCCCTGCGCCTGCGTTTGGCCGAGCTTTGCCGAAGACTGAACCGCGGCGATCTGGCGCTTATGTGGGAGCGCGCGGCGGCGGCCTGTCCGCCTGCTCCCTTGGACACCCCAGAAAGAAGAGAAGAGAAACGGCAGCAACAGGACAAATTGAACAAAGACGGTTCCGTCAAATGAACGCGCAAGCGGGGCAGACGATTCAAGGCTTTTCCGGTTGCTCTTTCATCATCATGCGTTTCATCTGCTGCATTTGCTTTTCGGTCATTCCGGTTCTCCCGACTGTGGATAGGACCGAAGCCGGGGAAGGCGGCGGTCGTCTTTTGCCGTTCAAACAATCGATGGCAGCGCTGGCCGCCTGCCGCACTTCTTGCGGCGGTTCCGTCTTTAGAAGTTCGGTGAGAGCGGGGATGGCTGCCTTTGCCTCGGGTCCGATTTGATAGAGTGCCAGGGCGGCTCCATATTGCCGGCCGGCGTCGCTACTCTTGATGTTTTCTATTAAGAACGGGATGGCGCTCTTCGCCTCGACTCCCAGGCCGCCAATTGCCAGCAAGGCATTGGTGCGCACGCTGACATTCTCATCGTTCTTGGCGAGCTCCATGAGGACCGAAAACGCCGGCTTGGATTCGGGACCCAGTATCGCAAGGGCATTGGCGGCATTCATGCGCGCCCTGGCGCTTGACGCCTTGAGGACGGCCATCAGGTTTGGCACGGCAGCCTTGTCGCTTCCTAGCTTGCCGATGAGCAAGGCCGACCAGGCCTGGACCTCCTCGTCGTTGTCCTTGAGCGCCTCGATCAGTGCCGGGAAAATGGCCTGCCGCTGAGGCTTTGCCTGTTCATGAAGTTCGTACAGAGCAGCCGCTGCCGTGACGCGCACCGTGGCTACTTCGTCTTTCAGGCTTTCCAGCAGCGCGCCGAGCACGTTGCCGTCTTGCTTGCCGGTCCGCCCCAGGGCCTGGGCGGCTTCCCTACGCACTTCGCCGTCCTTGTCATGGAGGGCTTCGAGCAAGGCAGGAGTCGCCTCCGGGGCCTCGGCGCCGATCAACCACAGGCAATGGGCGGCATGGCGGCGCGCGTCGGCTTGCTCATCTTTGAGCGCCTTGATGTGCTCGGGGACAGCTTTTGTGGTGATCGCCGTGTTGACGGTGACAGGGGCGACGGCATTTGCGCCGCAGCCGGCGAGCGACGCAGACAACAGGGCCATGGCCAATGCCAGACCGTTGGAATAATTGCACACGGCACCGACCTCCCAAGGTATTGATGAAAATGAAAAAACGACAGCCGGGATTGTTTCCCCTAGGATCGGTACTACCCCAGCGCAGCCCCGCTGTCAAGCAGCGAGTGACGAGTGGCCAGTGACGGGTGACGAGTTGGCATTCGTCACTCGTCACTCTTTCTTTAGCTCGAGCGTGAAGCGGCGGGCTCGAACCTCTTCGACGCGTCGGCGCACCTGGGCAACGAAATCGGCGTTGGCTCCCTGGGCCGCCACGAGCGCCCTGGCGGCCATGTCCTCGGACTCATCATAACGCCCGGTGTCCAGCGCGACGTCGGCCAGGTGAACCAGCATGGCGGAATTCTGATAGTGCGTTAACCCGGCGGCGCGTTTCGCCAGGCGAAAAGCTTCCTCGAAGTCCCCCTGGCGATGCAAGACGGCGCTCAAACTGTAACATGCCTCTGCGTAGTTCGGGTTGATCGTCAGGGCGCGTTCAAACGCTGCGCGCGCCTCCGGCAGGCGCTCCAGGCTCTGCAAGGCAAGGCCCATCTGGTAATTAGTTTTGGCGTTGTACGGTTCGATCTCGTCGGCGCGCCGGTAAGCGTCAATGGCCTCCTGGTATTTTCCGTGCGAATACGCCATCCAGCCGAGCATGACATAGCCGTAGTCACTATCCGGATCGTACTGGGCGACTGCCTGCAGATGCTCGACAGCCAGGCCATCGCGGCCCATGTCCGCATATACGCCCCCAAGCTTGCCGTGCGTCCGCGCCGAGTTGGGTTTGATGCGCAGAATCTCCTCGAGCGTATGCAAGGCGTCCGGCAAGCGACGTTTATCTGTGAGACCTTCATCCACTTCATGGATGGCCGTGAACCAGTCCGCATCCAGTTTTGCCTGAATGGTCGTTAACTCCTGCAACTTGGCTTGTGTGGCCGGCGTCGGTTCGAGCCGCAAGGCTTCGCGCATGGCGCCGATGGCAGCCAAAAAGCGGTACTCACGGCGGTACTGGTCCGCTTCAGCCTGCCAGTGCGCGACCAGCTCCCTGGTCAGGCGTTCCGCTTCCTGGCGGCTCTGGGCGTCCGCCTGGGAACGATACCAGGCCATGAGCACCTCCTGGCGTGCCACGGGATAGACAGCAATGCGATGCTCATGCGGCCGAATGGGGGGGACGTACTGGTCTTCCTCGGTGTGGAAGAACACCTGGATCCTGGTGAAGCGGGGCATATGGCAGCCGACGCAGTCGCTGCGCACGGCCGCGGGCAGACGCGGCTGCTCGGCGCAGTCGGCCGGCTGGTGACACTTCAAGCACGCGCGCTGCAGCACGGCGGCGTTGCCTGGTCCCGCGCCACGATGGGGGTTGTGGCAGGTGGTGCAAGTCAGCGTGTCGTCTTTCTGGAAGCATTTGCTCTGGCGCAGATAGCCGACCTGGTCGGTGACATGATCCTCCTCGCGGCGCGTGTTCAGGTTCGTGCGGAAATAATCTTCCAGCGGCGCGCCGGGCCGATAACTAAAAGCGGGGCCGCGGCGTTTGGGCGCGTTACTGTGGCACTGTCCGCACACATCCATCTGACGCGCGCGTGGCAGATGCCCGGGGTGCACGATGGCATGGGCGGAGCCCGCCTCAGGATGCGTCTGATGGAAGGCGACGTGCGCGCGTCCGGGGCCGTGACATTTTTCGCAGGTAACGCCCAGGATGAAGTCCTGCCGGCGGTATTCATTGTTGCTGCCGGTTACATGTCCGAACCAGGTGTTATGGCACTCCAGACAGCGCGGCGTGGTTGTGCGGGAGAGGTCTCCCGTGCCGTGCGTATCGAAGGGTTGCTCGCCCCAGCGTTGGAGCGGGTGCAGCCAGGCCACCGGCAGTTCGTAGAGTCCGTCGCCATGCCAGGTGAAATAGATCTCATCGGCGTTGCCGGCGCTGCCATACACCAAGCCGATGCGCGCGCTCGTCCGTTGTTCCCCGGCGGCGCTTGTGCGAACAGCTGTTTCGAGGAAATGGCCGTCGTCGCCAAACGACATTTCAAAGCGCAGGGCCGCATCCCGTGTGCGATAAATTGCTGAGCCGGAAGAGAAAGGCCGCGGCATGGATTGGGCCTGCGGTAGGCGGCAAGCCAGAAAATGGCGTGTGGTCTGGAATTCCGCCAGGCGCTGCGCATGGCAGGGAGCGCAGGCTTGTGGACCAAGATAGCCCGGATTGTGCGCTACCGCCAGCGCTGTCTCATCGGCCGCTGCACTCTTAAGCGCCGAGCCGGTCGTGGCGCTATCGTTCGGTGCCGCGACCTGAACCGGCCTTTGCCAGCAGGCAACCATACTCCCCGCAAGCGCCAGCAGGCTCGCGAGCAAGTACCAGACCCGGCCACGGAAACACAAAATGCCGGCGCGCACGTGCTGGAGGTTCCTTTCTTCTGGGGACTTTTTGCGTGTCTCGTAGAACGGAATTCATTCCGTTCAGCCCGTGCCGCTCCCGGTTGTGAACGGAATGAATTCCGTTCTGCAACACGCAAACACTCGATAATTCTGGACCGCGCGCGGCGCGCCGTGTCGAAGCTACCTGCCCGGCGCTGACAAATCCGCCGCAAGTTTACGGCATTTCACCGCCAGGTCCGCTTGGCCGGCGTGGTCGTAGTACTCGGCCAGGAGGACATACGCCTCACGATATTTCCCGTCCACGCGAAGGGCGTCGTCGAGCCAGCGTTTGGCCTCGTTGGACCGGCCATTGCGCATGAGGATCCGCGCCAGTTGGCAACGCGGGCGGGGGCTGTTGTCTCCTTCGAGGACCTCACGGGCAAGTTTCTTGCATCGTTCAAGGTCCTTGTCCACGCGGTTGTATTCGTCCAGAAATTTCTGGGCTTCATCCTTCTTGTCACGCAGCTCAAGGCACTTGTACATGCTATACAGCGCCTCGCGATCATACGGGTCCAGCCGGAGCGCCGCACGAAGCCGGCTTTCCGCCTCGACGAGCTGTCCCGAGTTGAGGAGGAGTTTGCCGCATGCCGCCAGCACCGCGGGGTCATCCGGCTTCGCCCACAGGATGCGATCGAACGTCTTGCGGGCCTCGTCAGTATCCCCGAGCTGTTCCTGGCAGCGTCCCAGGCCGAGCATAACCGCGATGTTTCCAGGTTGACGCTCGCTTAAGATCTCGAAGTGCGGGAGAGCCGCCTTTGCCTTCTGGGTATGGACCAGGATTTCGGCCAGCTTGAGCCGGGCCTCGTCGCTCTCGGGATCTAGTTGCAGGGCGCGCTCATAGACGGCGATTGCCGGCGGGTAGTCCATGAGAGTACTGTGCACCCGGCCCAGCCAGAGCAGCGCTTGCAGGCAATTAGGTTGCAGTTCGAGCCAGCGCGTCAGGGCCACCTTGGCGCTGCCCTGCTGGTAAGTTTGCAGGTAGCCCTGTGCCAGGGCCTCCAGGATGAGTGCTTTGTCCGGGTGATCCTTTTCGACACAGGACAAGAAATAGCTGGCATAACTCAGGTCCCCTTGCTGCAGTTTCGCCAGGGCACGTTCCAGCTCTGTGGCTTCCTGGACTCCCCCCAGCTCCTGGTAGTGCCGTAAATGCTCCTCGGCTTCCGCATACGCCGAGAGGCGGCGTGCCGTGCGCGCCGCCAGAAAGTTGACGTCCAGGCTGTCTGGCCAGGCTTGCAGGCAAAGCGCGAGATTGGCGTGCGCCCGCGCCAGGTGCTCCCCGGTTTGTGCGGAAACGCTCCGGTCCAGCTCTGCAAGTGCTTTTCGATAATACTTCTGCGTATTCGTGTGCCAGGCAATGACGCCAAGCGCGTAACCGATGAGGACCAGCAACGCGAGCATGGCCGTCGCCAGGAACGGATGGCGACAGGCTTTGCGCCACAGGCTCCGGAAGTACGCCGGAGCCGACGGCGGCTCCAGACCAGACTGTTTCTGTCGCAGAACGGGGTTCATGAAAAACGGCTTTCCGGAACGCGAATCGTTGCTCCCTGTTATTAGAGAGTCCCTGCTCGCGCTTTGCAACGGGGATCGGACAATTACCAGGTTCTGCCGGGATCAGCCGTGCGCGCAAAGGGTCCGCGCAACTAGGTCCGGATTGTGAAAAAATTCTTAGCGAAAAATTAGAACTTGCTTGACTTACTTGCAGTAGCGATGTATCTAGGACAGGTGACTAACTCTAGGCCGGGAGAGCCCCAAGTTAGCCTTGGTTTTCGCCTCTAACTTCAGCGTTCTGGGTACATATTTCTTATAAAGGGTTTTTGCCTGAAGGAGTAGTAAATGCCGAGGTTTACCTTGCGATGGCGCTGGTGGACGGGAAGGGCCTTCACCCTGATTGAGCTCCTCGTTGTCATTGCCATTATTGCCGTGCTGGTCGGGCTGCTGCTCCCGGCCGTGCAAAAGGCGCGCGAAGCGGCCAACCGCATGAAGTGCGCCAACAACCTGAAGCAGTTTGGCTTGGCCTGTCACAACTATCATGACAGCCAGGGCCTCCTGCCCCCCGGCGGTAAGTTTTACAACATACCAGGCAACGGGCCGGGTACTGGGATTCAGTGGGCCGTCGACAAGGGCTCCTGGCATATTTACACGTTACCTTACATGGAAAACGCTGGGCTGCACAACCTGCTGCGCAACCAGTGCGGGTTGGACGATCCGGCCACGCCGACGGTCGGCATTGCCCTGCAGCTCGGCATCCTTCCGCAGCACCTCAAGTATCTTCGCTGCCCCAGCGATGATTATGACCCGACCGCCTTCTGCACTAACTATGCAGGCAGCCTTGGCCCACAGTGCGCCGTGAGTCCCTGCAACTCCGGCGGCAATGCTTATTGGAGCCCCCCTTTCCAACCATATCAGAAGTACTGCGATCCCACCGGCTCATGGGGCGGATCGCATCGCCTGGAAGATCCTAAGAACGGCATTCTCTACGGCTACAGCTGGAGTCCCGACCACGGGAACTCGGTTTCCTCGGGCGATATTCGCGGCTGCTTCAACCGTCTGGCCGCTCCGATCAACCTGGCCTCGATCGTGGACGGTCTCTCCAACACCATCTTTATTGGAGAGTCCCTCCCCAACGAGCATGACCATATGGCCACCAACCAGTGGTACAGCGCCAACGGCGGCGTGGCGCACTGCACCACCATCGTCCCCATCAACCACTACAGTGGCGTCCGGGACTGGTGCAATCCTACCGACGCCATCAACATGTACCAGAACTGGAACGTGAGCTGGGGCTTCAAGTCAAACCATGCCGGTGGCGCCAATTTCTGCCTGGCGGACGGCTCGGTGCGCTTCATCCAGCAGAGCATTAACCATCACATTTACCAGTTGCTGGGCTGTCGAAACGATCACGTGCAGACGCCGTCGGAATACTAAACACTTCGCGATCTAAAACCGGGGCGGCCGACGCATACAGCGTTTGTCGCCCCGATTACTTTCAGGAAAGGACAAAGAATGCAACCACGACGCTGCTTGGCTCTGGGGGCGATTGCTGCAGCGCTAATGCTGACTGGGTCGGGATGTGGCGGCGGTGCAGCGAAATTATACAAGGTGTCGGGCAAGGTTACTCTCGATGGCAAACCTGTCAGCCACGCCACAGTCCAGTTTGAACCGATCGACCCGGCCGGGGGGCAGAAACCAGCCTCGGGACAAACCGGCGAGGACGGCACTTTTTCGCTTACTACCAACACCTCGGGCGACGGCGCCATAGCCGGCAAGTATAAGGTCGCGATCCGGAAAGATAGAACGGCCAGCGACGGCGCATTTTCCCAAAGGCCTGCTGGCGACCCCGGCGACCCCAAGCAAATGATAGATATGATGAGAGATTTTCAGTCCAAGCAGGCTAAACAAAGGAACGCTCCGCCGCTCCCGCCCAACGAACTTCCGGAGGAATACGGCAGTCTCGAAAGAACTCCGCTCACGGCCGAGGTGCCTTCTCCTGCTTATGAATTTGCCTTGAAGAAAGGCGGCGGCACCTGAGCCCTGCATCATCTTCCATTCAAACATCGGCGGCCGGCTGTCGGCCGCCTTTTTTGTTTTCATCACCGCACCAGATCGGCGAACCAGCCGCGTAACTTCTCCGCCTCCGCCGGTTGCAACGCCAGCAGTTTCTCGAACTCCCCCTGGGCCTCTTCTCTTTTGCCAACGCGAACCAGGCAGGTAACAGTCGCCAACCGTGCTTCGGAGCTTGCCGGGTTGAGACGCAGCGCCTTCTGGGCCTCGTCGAGCGCCTCTGTCCAGTTCTGTCGCCCGACAAGAAGGGCCGCGAGCTCGCGATGATAGCGCGCCGCCCAGGGATTGACGGCGATGGCTTGCCGCCAGTAGCGGATGGCATCGTCGCGCTCGCCGAGAAGCGCACTGAAGTAGGCGGCGTCCACGAGGCTGGACTCGCGCTGCGGAACGCGATCGAGCAGTTCCCTGCATGCAGCCAAACCCTTCCCTGGCTGACCTGTCAACCAAAGTGCCGTGGCACGCGCCTCCGCGGCGTCGCAATCGGCCGGCCAGGCTTGCACCGCAGCTTCCAGCAAGGGCAATGCCAGAGCCGGCAACATGCGCTGCGCCGCCGTATTACGCTGGCACACCTCGATAAGGGCCAGCCCGAGATCGCGGTCTGCTTCCAAGCTGGGAAGACGCGCTGTGGCGTCGTGGAAAGGCATGAGGGGCGTTTCCCCCGGCATAAAAGTCATGGACTCGTTCGCGGGCATCGCCGGCGCTACCCGGCGCAGCACGCGATGGTCGGTGAAGGCCGTGTGGGCGATGTCGGTGCTGGCAAAACGCGGCATGTGACAGGCGGTGCAATCATTGTTCTTGTCGCGGCGCAAACCGGCAGCCAGGCTGCAGCCATGCTGTTCGTGGCACTGCAAACAGCGCCCGCGGTAGTAGCTCGCCTTTTCCTCGGCAGGGGGCATGCTGTGCGTATCGTGGCAGGAAATGCAGCCCATGGCGCCCTGGCTGTTTTTAAAGCAGCGGCTCTCGACCATTTGCGTCACGTGATTGACGGACCGGTTCTCATCCGCCAGGCCCGGCCGGCGCACAAAGATCGACCAAAACAGCTGCAAGGGCAGACCGGGGCGATAATCAAAGGTCTCCCGGCCGCGGCGCAGCACGCGCGCTTCGCCGTTGAGATGGCACTGCTGGCAAATCGCTTCGCGCAGCTCCGGCGGCAGACGCCGCGGGTTGACGATCGTATCGTCGGCGCCTTCGACAATCTCATCCCCCTGCTGGCGGGCCAGATGCAGCTCCCCCGGGCCATGACAGCGTTCGCAGCCGATGGCATAGCCACGGAAAACGGGTTGGCGATAGCGGTTCATCGTGCCTGCCACCGCGTCCACCTGGTTGCAATGGCAATAAAGACAGCCGGCCACGATTTTCCGGTCGGCGTGCATCTCGGCCGGGATGCCGGGCGCCAGGTCCCAGGCTTGCTTCTGCGTGTACCAGGTGAAAGGAGACTGGAACAGATAACCGTCGTGCTCGATGAGATAGGAATAGCCGTGCTCTCCCGAGCCCACCACGTAGGAAACTTCTGCGTCCAGCTCGGAAATCACGCGCCCGTGCGTGTCGTGCCGGCTCACCTTGTGGAAAAGCTTGCCCCCGCGGCGCTCGACGGCAAACTCAAACCCCGCGTGCGTGAACGGATTGCGCGCGGCGGCGTCAAAGCGCTCCTGTCCGACCCATCCTGCCGCCGCGGCCAGGGAGCGGCCCATCGGATGACGATGATACGATTCGCTTTGCGTCACGTGGCATTGCGCACAAGCACTGTCGCCGACGTACTTGACATCGGGCTTGGCGTTCCTGAAAGGAGTGGCGTAAGTCAGACGCGGATCCTCGGGCAAGGCGTTGACGCCGGAAGTTACCGGCGTGCTGCGGCTGCCGCAACCGGCCGTCGCAAGCCAGCAGAGGAGCGGCAGGAGGCAGGCCGATCTTTGCATGCGCTTCATGACGTACTTAGGCGTTCCCGCCAGCTTTGCACTGTGCAGACAAACTTCAGTTCGCGCTGCTGCTCCAGGCCCGCGTTATTTCTTCCCCAGCTGTTCCTTGGCGGCGGCCGCCACGCGTTCCGGCTCGAAGCCGAATTTGCGCTGCAGCTCCTTCAGCGGCGCCGAGGCCCCGAACGTCTTCATGCCGATCACGCGGCCCGTGCGGCCCACATAACGCTCCCAGCCCAGGGTCGAGCCCTGTTCCACGGCCACCCGCGCCGTCACCCGAGACGGCAGCACGCTCTCCCGGTATTCGGGCGTCTGGTGCTCAAAGATGTCCCACGACGGCATCGACACCACGCGCGAACGGATGCCTTCGCCGACCAGCTTTTCATGGGTCTGCACGGCCAGGCTGAGCTCGCTGCCCGAGGCGATCAGGATCACCTCCGGGTTGCCCTGGGGCGCGTCGGCGAGCACATAGGCGCCGCGGGCAACTCCCGAGGCCGGCGCGTACTTGCTGCGATCGAGCGTCGGCAAGGGTTGGCGCGACAGCGCCAGCACCGCCGGCTCGTGACGCAATTGCATGATGTAGCGGTACGCTTCCACCACCTCGTTGGCATCGCCGGGACGCAGCACCACCAGCCCGGGAATAGCGCGCAGGGACAGCAGGTGCTCCACCGGCTGGTGGGTCGGCCCGTCCTCGCCGTCTCCCATGGCGTCGTGCGTGAAAATGAAAAGGGTGGGCAGTTCCATCAAGGCCGACAGGCGCATGGCCGGCCGGGCGTAGTCGCTGAAGATGAAGAAAGTTGCCCCGAAGGCGCGTAGCTTCGACAGCGCCAGCCCGTTCACCGTTGCCGCCATGGCATGTTCCCGGATGCCGAAGTGCAAGTTCTTGCCGGCCGGGTTGTCGGCCTGGAAGTCACCCGCACCCTCGTACTTCAGGGTGGTCTTGTTCGACGGCCCCAGGTCGGCGGAGCCGCCCAGGAACCAGGGGATGTTCTGGGCCAGCACGTTCAGGCATTTGCCGGAGGCGTCTCGTCCTGCCACGCCCTTGGCATCGGTTGGGAAGACGGGAAGGTTACGGTCCCAGCCGGCCGGCAAGTCACGCCGCTGCATCTGGTCAATCTCGGTCGCCAGCTCGGGATACTGGGCGCGGTAAGTGGCGAACAGGTCCTCCCAACGCCGCCGCGCCACCGCGCCGCGCGTGCCGACGCCGGCGCGGAAATGCTCGTGGACGCTGTCCGGGACCAGGAACTTGGCATCCTCCGGCCAGCCGTAGCACTTCTTGACCAGACGGATCTCTTCGTCGCCGAGCGGTTCCCCATGTGCCTCGGGCGTATCCTGCTTGTTCGGAGAGCCGTAACCGATGTGGCTGTCCAGAATGAGGAAGGTGGGCCGGCCTCTGGTTTTCTGGAACACCTCCAGGGCTTGCTGGATGCGCTCGATGTCGTTGGCGTCTCCCACGCGCAACACATTCCAGCCGTAACCGAGAAAGCGGGTCGCAATGTCTTCCGTGAAGGTGATCCGCGTGTTGCCCTCGATCGTGATCTGGTTGTTGTCGTAGATCCAGCAGAGATTGTCCAACCCGAGGTGCCCCGCCAGAGACGCTGCTTCCGACGCCACTCCTTCCATCATGCAGCCGTCGCCGCACACGGCATAAATGTTGTAATGGAAGACGTCAAAGCCCGGCCGGTTGTAGCGCTGGGCGAGCCACTTCTCGGCAATGGCCATGCCCACGCTCGTGGCCACGCCCTGGCCCAGCGGACCGGTGGTGGTCTCGACACCGGAGACCCAGTGGTACTCCGGGTGCCCGGGGGCCTTGCTGTCGAGTTGCCGGAAACGGCGGATGTCGTCGAGCGGTACGGACGGGTGTCCCAGCCGCTCGTATTTAGCATTCACCGCACAGGTCCCCGTGAGGTGGAGCACCGACCACAGCAGCATGGAGGCATGGCCGTTGGAAAGGACAAACCGGTCCCGATTCGGCCAGATTGGATCCTGCGGATCGAAGTGCATGACCCGGTTCCAGAGCGTGTACACCAAGGGCGCCAGCGCCATGGGCGTGCCGGGGTGCCCCGATTTCGCCTCCTGGACCGCGTCCATGGACAGCGTGCGGATGGTGTTGATCGATAGTTGATCCAATTGGTCGCTGGTCATGGGTCTCACCCTGTAAGAGAGGGCCGGGGTCTGGAGTGATCGAAACGACCGCCGGCCCATGTGCTGAGATTCACTGCCGCACGAGCATATCACCTTTTTCACGCCGCGTCACGAGTTCTTTAGCCCCACAGGGTTGACCGGTCCGCGCCCTCAAGCCAAGATTAAAGGAGGAACCTTTTCAGGTTGAGCCTGACCGGAGCCAGGGCTCTCGCAGCCTGCTCCCGCATCCGAATGGACTCTTCAATTCCCTTCAGCGGAGTCCGCTCATGTTGGCCCATGCTTTTGCTTCTCTTAAGATAACCGCCATGGCGCTGCTGTTGACCCTGCTTGCCCCGCAACCCGGTTCCGCTCTGCGTGCCGACGGGCCGGTCATTCCGTCCCCGCTCGGTCCTTACATTCACCCCCGCGCCGGAGACTTCGCCCGCGCCGGCACCTTTCATGCGACCGATCGGCTGGTGATGACCTATTACTTTTACTGGTACGACAGCGCCGCCAACCAGCACATGACCAACGCCGACGGCAGCGACGGCTTGACCGATCATCCGCCCGCGCTGGCCGACTTCTCCTTCCGCTCCGTGCGCTGGCATCAACGGCAACTGAGCGACATGATCGACGCCGGCATCGACGTCGTCCTGCCGGTCTACTGGGGCGCTCCTTCGGAGCGCGGCGACGTTCCCGGAAGCCAGTCGTGGTCTTACACGGGGCTGACGCCGATGGTGCAGGCGGTAGAAGAGCTTGAAAAGCAAGGCAAACAGCCGCCGCGCATCGGTTTGTTCTACGATACCAGCACCTTGCAACAAAACGCCTGGCATCAGCACATCGATTTGACGACGCTCTATGGCAAACAGTGGTTCTACGCCAGCATCCGCGATTTCTTCTCCCTCATCCCGCCGCGTTACTGGGCCATGATCGACGGCAAGCCGATCGTCGTGCTCTACAACGCCGCGTTCGCCAGGGCCTACGACCAGGGCTGCATCGACTACGTGCGCCGCCGCTTCGCCCAGGACTTTGGCGCCCGCGTGCCCTATATCGTGCGCGAGACCTCCTGGAAAGTTCAGGCCGACAACTCCTACACCTGGGGCGGAGCCATTCGCCCGAGCGTGAATGGCATCGCCCAGCTCGGCCCCGGCTACGATCACAGCCATGTCGTCGGCCGGCCGCCGCTGGTCGTCAAGCGCGACGGAGGCCGCTTCTACGAAGCGGCGTGGCAGACCATTTTGCGCAGCAAGCCGCGCATCGTCGCCCTCGAGACCTGGAACGAATTTCATGAAGGGACCGAGATCTGCGAATCGAAGGAATACGGCCGGCAGTACATCACGCTGACCCGGAAATATGTGGACCTTTTCAAAAACGCTCGGCAGCCCGTTGCCGCCGCCAGAACCTACGCCGGGGCGGCAGCCGTGGAAGTCGCGCTCGGCAAGGACAATCGCCAGGCAGGCCTGGAGCAGTTGGACGTCGCGGACGGCATGACCGTTCCCGTCCGCATCGGCGGCAAGGACTGCCGGGCCACGCAACCGGCCCAGGAGAAGGTGGCCTACGTCTACCTGGCCCTCGACAAGACCTTCAAGTGGGCGGACGCCATGAATGTCATGGTGGATGTCGAGTATCTTGACCGTGCCCCGGGCAGTTTTGCCGTCGAGTACGACAGCCATGACGCCACGGCGCCGGTCAACGGCGCATACAAACGCACCACGGCCCAGGTGCTGCTGGGAGACGGCCGCTGGAAGACGGTGCGCTTTACCGTTACCCAGGCGCGTTTTCGCAATTCCCAGAATGGCGGCGCGGACTTGCGGCTCTTTGTCAACGCCGATGCCTTTGCCGTCCGGCGCGTGGTGGTGCGGCGGTAAGATCGACAAGATTGCGAGGAGACCAACATGCGTATCGGCATATTAGGAGCGGGAAACGTCGGCGGCACGCTAGGCCGTGGCTGGGCGAGCAAGGGGCACGAGGTTTTCTTCGGGGTTCCCCGCCCGCAAGACGCCAAGACCCAGGACCTGATCCGCGGGATCGGGCCGAAGGCTCGGGCCGGGACGGTGGCGGATGCCGCCGGCTTTGCCGAGGTCGTCGTTCTGGCAACGCCGTGGCTAGTCACCGAGGACGCCATCCGCGGCGCCGGCAACATCGCCGGAAGAGTGGTCGTGGATTGCACCAATCCCCTCAATTCTGAGTTCACCGGCCTGGCCTTCGGGTATACGACTTCCGGTGCGGAGCAGGTAGCTGAATGGGCCAAGGGCGCCAAGGTCTTCAAAGCCTTCAATCAAACCGGATTCAACATCATGGGCTACCCGGTCTTCGACGGCCGCCGGGCCGTTATGTTCGTCTGCGGCGACGATGTCACCAGCAAGCCCACCGTGCTAAAACTGGCCACGGACCTCGGCTTTGAGGCGATCGATGCGGGGCGCCTGGTTAGCGGCGCGCCTCCTTGAGCCTTACGCCATGCTCTGGATCCACCTCGCCAATGCCCAGGGTTTGGGCCGCGACTTTGCCTTCGGCATGCTGCGGCGGAATACCTGACGTGCTCACTATCAACGGAGGGGTTCTCGAAGCCTTGCTACATCTCCTTTGCTGCCGGTTCCAGCAGTTCTTTGAAATCGGCGGGAAACGCAGCCCACGAGGCACGGTAGGTTTCTTCTGATGAAAGTCGTGGAACAGCCCGGCATCGACACGGGTCCAGTCGTGAATCGGCATGTCGGCACCTCCCAGATCCCATTATAACAAAGCCGGTCATGGCGCCCTGCGCCGCCGCCTGTCGAAATACGGCAGCCGGTCGAGGCCGACTGACGCGCCCTCATTTGCCGGCGGCGAAGGCATAGAGGCGCTTCTCGGTCCGGATATATAGGACGTTGTCCGCGAGCGCCGGCGTGGCCGTCCTGGACGTGAGGCAGAAAGGTTCATAACATTAAAAAATGAAACCACAGCGCCCGAGAGCTGTCGCCCATCAGCTCTGAGCAGACCTGTGGTTTCACTGGTTATTATCGAACCCCTGGCTTTGCTTCTCTATCCGTAAAATTACGGATTTCTCGGGGAGGACTCCTCCTGGAGTATTTCGCTCATCCTCCCCGCTTTCTATCCTTCGCGATGCTCCGCTTGCTGTTGCGCGAACAGTTGGTCGCGGCGCACCGAGTAACTAATTAGTTCCTTGAGGTTGCGCAGGCCCAATTTGCGCATCATGTTGGTTCGGTGGCTTTCCACGGTGCGCCGGCTGATGAACAGGTGCTTGGATATTTCGGCGCCCGTCCGGCCCGCCACGGTCAGCTGCAAAACCTCACGTTCTCTAGCGGTCAAGGTCTCATAAGGATCCAGGGGAGCGGAGCGCGCCCTCTCGCTATAAGCCTTGAGGACCTGCTCCGAGAGGGGCGGGCTGAGGAAGCGGCTTCCCGAGGTAACCGTACGAATGGCCTGGACCAGCTCATCCGCGCTCGATTCCTTCAGCACGTACGCGTACGCGCCCGCCTGAAGCGCCTCTTGAACATAGGCCTCGTTGGCGTGCATGGAGAGAACGACGATCCGCGTCCGCGGGTGTTTCCGAGTTACCTGGCGGATTACCTTGAAGCCGTCCAGGCCCGGCATCATAAGGTCGAGAACGAGCACATCCGGGAGCAACTGCTCCATGAGACGCACGGTCTCGAGGCCGTTCGCCGCTTCGCCAACGACCAGGAATTCCGGCTCCACTTTCAAGAGCGCGCGTAAACCCTGACGAACGATGCGGTGATCATCGGCCAGTAAAATAGTCCGTGTCATGGCGTTCCCCCGGCCTCTCGGACCGGCAACTCGACCGTGAGGCGCGTGCCTTTCCCTGGAGCGGCTTCCAGCACCAGGCGACCACGCAACAGCTCGATGCGCTCTTGCATGCCCGAGAGTCCGCCGCAGTTCGCCCTGGCTTGCACGAGCCCTGCGTCAAAGCCGCAGCCTTGATCCTCGATCTGGATGCACAGCACGTCCATACCAAGCCAGACTCGAAGAGCAACTTTGGAAACCCTCGCGTGCCGGGCCACGTTGGTGAGCCCCTCCTGGACGATGCGGTAGGCAGCGGTTTCGACCTCTTGTCGAAAACGCCGCTCCAGGCCGCGGTGTTCGAAGTGGATGCTGATGCTCGTTTGGGCACTGTAGCGATCGATCAGCCACAAGAGTGCCGGCAGCAGCCCCAGATCGTCAAGCATGGTGGGGCGCCAGCGCAAGGACAGATCGCGTACCTGACCCGTCAGCTCCTTCACGAGAGCCTGAGCCTCGCTCAACCGCGCGCTCAGGTCCTCACCCCGGGCCAGGGCACTGCTCTTCAAAACGAGGCTCAGGCCGGTCAGTGCCTGTCCAATCTCATCATGTAACTCCCGGGCGAAGGAGCGCCGCTCCGCTTCCTGCACGTCGAGCAAGCGCCGCGACAGGGCTTGCAAGCGTTCTTCACTCTCGCGCAGAGCTTTCTCGGCGACTTTGCGCTCGGTAATATCTACCGCCACGCCCCCGAGAAAGCGCCGGCCGAGAGCGTCCTGAATCGGGAACTTGAAGGCCAACCAATCGCGGCAAATGCCGTCGAGCGCCGGGACCTTTTCTTCAATGCGCATGGCTTGCCCGGTGGCCAGGACTTCTGCATCATGGGCCGCGAGTTCTGCGGCGGTCTGGGGAGGAAATACCTCAAAAATCGTTTTCCCGAGCCAGCTCGCGACAGGCCCCTGCATAAGCAGTTGCTGCGTGCGATTGAAATAGACGTAACGGCCGTCCGGGTCGCGCATGAAGGCTATCGCCGGACTGTTGTCCATGAAGTTGCGAAACCGCTCCTCGCTCTCGCGCAGGCGGATCTCGGCGCGTTTTCTTTCCGTGATGTCCTGGACGGCGCCCAGCAGGCGTACCACCCTTCCTTGCCCGGGGTCTGCCACGGGAATGGTCGAAAAGCGAATCCAGCGAATCTCTCCCTGCTTGGTGAGAATGCGCATTTCGTCCACGTCGCGCTGCCCGGAGAGGATGCGTTGCTCCCTGCGGATCTCGTCTCGGTCGTCCGGATGAGCCAGGCTTTTCCAGCCTCCCCGTGCCTCGAGTTCCGCGACCGTATAGCCAGTAATGCGCTTGAAGCCTTCCGTCGCCGATTCGATCCGGATCGTGCCATCGGGGTCCACCTGGCAAGTGTAGGAGTAGTCCGCGGTAAGCTCGGACACGAGACGGTGCTGCTCTTCGCTCTCACGCAGGAGACGCTCGCTGGTGCGCAAGGCTTCTTCCGCTTGCTTGCGTTCCGTGATGTCCCGGCCGTGGATCGCTAACCCGGTGCTTACGGGGTAAACAGAAATGTCGTACCAGCGGCCCGTCAGGATGCCGGTAGTCTCAAAATGGATCGGCGTCTGCTCGGCGACGGCCTGCCGGTAGCGGCTCTCCACTTCCGTACCCAGAAGTGCGGGAAAGCTTTCCCAAATACTCCGGCCCAGCAACTTCTCCAGCGGCTGACGCGCCGCCCTGACTGCCGCCGAGTTGAGATAAACGAACCGCCAATCGGCATCCAGCGCCATGAAGATGTCTCGGACCGCCTCCAGGATATGGGCAAACTCCGGCGGCGCCTGCCGGGAGAAAGGGCTTGCCGCACGAAGGGAAGAGTCGCCTGTTAGGTCCTGTCCCATAATGCCTCTAAATCAGCAGTGCGCGATTTGCAGTACCGACTCCACCGGGCTTGTCCCGGTGGCTTGATGACTGATGGCCAGTAGTCGATGCCCACATACCGATGGCCGCCACCGGGCTTGTCCCGGTGAATCTGCTCCTTCAACCTGCAGACACTGCGCCAGGCGCCGCTCAATGAGTTCGTGATCGAAGGGCGAGGTCGTTTTCTGTTTGGCCGTCTTGAAGTGTTGCCGGGCGCGCTCAAAATCGCCGGCGCGGCGGCAGAACTCGCCGAGCGTGGCCTCAAACAGGTGGTAGCGGCGCAGGGCAGGTTCCTGGCCGGCCTCAGCCAGCGCGCGAATGCCTGCCTGGGGACCGTCGATCTGGGCGACGATGATCGCCCGGTTGAGAAGGTACACCGGGGAGCGATGAATCGTGAGCAGGGCGTCGTAAAGGCGCAGGATTGCCGGCCAATCCGTTTCCGCATAACTCCTCGCCATGCAATGGTGGCAGGCAATGGCCGCTTCGAGGTGAAACGCGGAAATGACAGTCCCCTCGGCCGACTGGTCGAGGAACTCCCGGGCGCGGCGGATGAGACGGTGATCCCATTTGCCGCGGTCCTGGTCCTCCATGAACAAGATGGAACCGCGCCGATCGAGCCGTGCGTCCAGGCGCGCGGCGTGGAACAACATGAGCGCCATGAGCGCGAGCGTGGCCGGCGTGCAGAAGCGGCGTTGGCCACAGAGCAGGTGACAGAGGCGGGCCGCCTCTTCGCAGAGGTCGGCGCGAATGGCCGTCTCGCCTTCGGACGAGCTGTAGCCTTCGTTAAAGAGCAGATAGAGCACTTGATGCACGCTGTCCAGCCGGTGCGCCAGTTCCTCGGCCGCGGGCGCGTCAAGGGCGACGTGATGGTCGATCAGATCGCGGGTAGCGCGCTGCAGGCGTTTTTTGATCGTTTCCTCGCTGACCAGGAGGGCGCGGGCGATTTCCGAATTGCCGAAGCCGCACAAGGCCTTCAAGGTGAGCGCCAACTGGTTGGCGCGGGTCAGCCGTGGATGGCAGCAGGCAAACATCATGCGCAGTTGGCTGTCCTCAATCTCCGCGTCAAGAAACAGATCATCGACCGCATCGGCGTGCGCAGGGCGCGCGGCGGCCCACGCCGCCGTGGCGCGCAGACCGATCTTGTCGCGCCGCAAGGCATCGACGATCTTGTTCCTGGCGCTGCGGTGCACCCACCCGGACGGATTGTCGGGAACGCCGCGCACGCGCCACGCCTGCAAGGCGTCCATAAGCGTGGCCTGCACCACGTCCTCAACGAGGTTGAAGTGCCGCCAACCAAAGATCCGCGTCAGCACCGACACCAGCCGCCCCGCCTCATGGCGGAAGAAATGCTCCACGAGCGGAGCGACAGGTTCTGGCCGGATTGCATGCATGGCTGATTCATTCTAGTGATCCGTCAATCTTGGATTGACGCGCGTGGCATGATATATCGCACGATCAGCCGTCGGAAAGAGTAGGATTAGGAGGAAGATTACGATTAAGAACATGATAGGAGCAAGAGAAAGATTAAGAGCAGGACCGAGGCGCCGCGCGCAAATAGTCCTGCTCTTAATCTTTCTCTTGCTCCTAATCATCTTCCTAATCTTACTCTTCATCTTGCTCCTTCTCTTGGTGACAGGCGCCATCCACCCCCGCCGATCAAGAACTGAAAGCACTGGAGCAGCGAGCCGGCCCCCTTACTTCTTGGCTGCGAATCCTGCCAGGCAACGGACCTCCACCGAACCGCCGGTCAGCAAGGCTGGACAGCCTTTGGCGAGTTCGGCAGCGGCATCAATGGTCTTTGCCTGGACAATGGAAAACCCACCAACGATTTCCTTGGACTCCACGAAAGGACCGTCCATTACGACTTTCTTGGCGTTGACGACACGTCCTTCCTGCGTGAGCGCGTCGCCAACGTCCAGTATCCAGCCCTCCTCCAGGCCTTTGCCGATCCACTTCTGCCACTTCTGCATGTGCTGCTGCATCTCTTCGGGCGTCATGTTGTTGGCAAGGTTACTGCCGCGGCGGTAAACAAAGAGGAACTTGGCCATGGGAATGCTCCTTTCGCGTTGGTTTATCTTACCGCCGGCCGCGCCTGCAGCCGACCTTTCACAGAATTGACGAATGAAACCGCCGGCTGGGGACAGGAATCCGAAATCTCTTCGGCCAGCGGCCAGAAGAACGAGTCACGCACGTGCGTGAGAAACGATTGAAACCAGCTCGCGCCTTGCAGGTCTGCCGAGCTGCTCTTCATCAGGTGGATGCCGTAAAACAGCTGTGATAGAATGCGAACAAGGGAGGTGCCCATGGCCGATATCACGATGCAAATACCCGATGACCTGCAAAGCAAGCTCAAGAACAACGAGAGGGATGTTGGCCGCACGTTGCGTCTGGCGGCGGCCTTTTCCCTTTGCCAGCGGGGGGGGAACTTTCGACCAGCCAGGCGGCGCGACTAGCCGGGCTAACTTACGCAGATTTTCTGGAAGCAGCGGCACGGGCCAGGATCGAGCTATTCCCAGTGGACCTCGAAGAACTCAAGGAGGAGATCAGCCGTGGTTACACTCTGGGTCGTCAACGCCTCGCCGGTGATTCTCCTGGCGGGCGTGGGACAGCTTGATCTGTTGCGGGCAACTGGGGGCGGCCGTGGTAATCCCCGAGGCGGCCGTCCTGGAAATCCGCCGCCGCGGGCCTACCGACCCGGCCGTTCAGATGCTGGCGCATGCGGCCTGGCTGATTTCGGTTGATCCGGGTCCAGTTCACCCACACGTGGCGGCATTTGGATTAGGTGATGGCGAGTCAGCCGTGCTGGCTCACGCGCTCGCCAATCCGGGCAGCGGAGCCATTGTTGATGATCAGGCAGCTCGGCGTGCCGCCACGCGCTGGGCATTGCTCATCAAGGGACTTTGGGTGTCGTTGTCTTCGCCAAGACGCGGGCATTGATTCCCGCAGCTCGCCCCCTGGTCGAGCAACTTCGCCGGCACGGCATGTACCTAACGGACCAGGTAACGAATCAAGCCTTGGCACAGGTAGGTGAGTAACCCGTGGGAACGAATGGGCCGATCCTGGTATCGTTCGTATCGGCAGGGTATTCTGAAGTTGCTTCTTGTGCTCCAACTCGTGCTGAAGCGAAGCCTGTCTCGCTTAATGTGAGCGAGACGGCTAAGTCAGTCAAGCACAAACCAGGGAGGACCCAGATGGTAGCGCCGCTGATTCTACTGATCGCCTTGGCATCGCTTAGCGATGCGGCACACGAACTGGCAGCGCCGGTAAGGCTGGAAGCCGCCGGCAAGCCGATCGACACGGCCGTTGGCCATGCCGCGCCTTTTGTCTGCGACTTTGATGGGGACGGCGTCAAGGACTTACTCGTCGGCCAATTTGGCGACGGCATCCTTTGGATGTACCGCAATGTCGGGACCAACAAGCAACCGAAGCTGGCCGCCGGCGTGAAGTTCAAAGACGGCAAGAAGGACGGCTGCGTGCCGACGGGCTGATGCGTTGGCTTTGGTCCCCAGTTGGTGGACCTTGATGGCGACGGTTATCCCGACATCATCTCCGGTTCGTGGCCGGGCGAACTGTTCTTGTTTCGCGGCGGCCCCGCTGGCAAGTTCGCCGCCCCCGAAATGCTCAAGGACAAGGACGGCAACATCATTAACATTGGCGGCGGCATGCGCGAGCAGCCGGACGGCAGCATCTATATCACCGGCAACGCCACCTTTGAAACCACGTCCGAAGGCACGTTCGTCAATTATCACGGCAAGCGGATAAAGAGCACGGCCGAGAAACAGGTTCTGGTGACCGGGACGGCTTCCGCGGTGCACGCCGTCGATTGGGACGGCGACGGCCGCCTGGATTTGCTCGTCGGCGACATTGGGGGCAATGTCTACCTTATTCCCAATGAAGGCACGACCAAAAAGTATGCCTTCGGCAAGCACCGCCCCTTGGAAGCAGGCGGCAAACCGCTTCGCGTCAATGGCGACGCCGGCCCCTTTGCCTGCGACTGGGACGGCGACGGCCTGATCGACCTGCTCGTTGGCGCAGGCGATGGCAGCGTCTGGTTCTATCGCAATATCGGTAGCGCCAAGGCCCCGAAGCTGGCTGCGGGTGTGCAACTGGTGGCCCCCGGCGAAGCCTCATTTGGCGCCGACGCACCCAGGGAGCCGCGCCGCGGCATACGCGCCAAGGTTTGTGCGGTTGATTGGAATGGCGATGGCCGGCTCGATCTCCTGGTTGGCGACTTTGCGACGCAGAAGCCCACTCTTCCCGAGCCCACGCCCGCGCAGAAAGCCGAGCAGGACAAGCTGCGCAAAGAGCTCGATGCCGTCACCGCGCGCTATCACCCCCTGGTTAACAAGCTAATCGGCAGCGGGCGCGTCAAAAGCAAGGAGGAGCAGGACAAGGTGCAAAAGGAGTTTAACGAGGTGGCCCGGAAGATGCAGGATTTACGCAGCAAGCTCCCTCCGGAGTACGAGAATCATGGCTGGGTCTGGTTGTTCTTGCGTAAACCCGCCTCGGAGAAGCTCGGTGCGCGGTAGGAAGAATGCTTGGATCGGTGGAGCGCGGCGCGGTGGTGCATCGCGTCGCGCTCATCCACCGTTCAACGATAGTAAATTGGAAGCGACTGAGGTGTGAGGTGGAACCATTACTAAGACTCCTTACAGTCGCCATACCGACTACGTTTTTGGTCGCTTATTTCTGGGTCCGGTTTGGGCCGGTGAAATGCCCGCAGTGCCGCCGGTGGATTTTCGGCTACGCAGGAACACCTGTCGGCATTCGCTGGATGCGCTTTCACTGCCGAAGCTGCAACGTCCGATTCAAGGGGCATCCTCGGCTTCCGCTTTGATCGTGTGAAGAGCAGCGGGCAGGTCAACCTGTCTCCTATACTCGACAGCCGTGTACGATCCGCTCTCAGTTTGGATCTGTCCGCTCGCCGTTTCGGCAAAGGCCCAGGCGAGCGCATTCCAGGCCTGAACCAGTTGCGCATCCGCGTTCCCCCAGACGACAAGTACGAGCCGATCAGGCTCGCGCTTTACCGTGACAACCTTGCCCTCCGGGGCGCCCAGCCGCAGCTCTTGCCAGTTCTCCGGCGGCTCCTCGTCTGGGAAAGCCAGTTCGCCATTGATCATCCGCACCTGCACCGGAAAGCCGCAGGATGCAAGAAGGTCTCGGGCCGCCGGCCAAGTAGGCGACTTGCCTGCGGGGAAGTTGACGGTCTGTTCCATACCCATCCATTAACTCCCTCCCGGCCGGGCTCCCGCGTCTTGACGGCGCATGCCATGCCCCGATTGTACCGCTGGCCCGGCGACGAGGCGAGAGTGTGCCTTGCGGCTTTGCGTTTGTCTCGCGGTTTTGCCGTGCCGGAGCTGCTCCACCGCGTTGCAGTCGGCTCACGCGGGAGGTACGCTATCGCTGAAGAGTTGGCGAGCACAACCGGAAGGAAGATCCATGCAACCTCCACAAAACGAACGCTTTCTCCGAATAACAGCGTTGTTCGTCATGCTGACGATCCTCTGCTGTTCCTTTCTCAGCCGTCCGAGCACGGGCGCATACGCAAATGACCAGTCCGGGTTGCCGAAGAAGATCGCCGGGAAAGACCAAATCAACAGCATTAGGTACTCGGTGGGCGATCTCGTCGATGTGCGTTCTCTTTGGCGAAGATCATCATCATTGATTGCAGGCGCGCGTCAGGAGAGAGCCGAAGGCATCGATGGGTTGGCGAGGACGATCATGACCGTGATCGACAGGGACAAATGGGACGCGAAACCGGGTGCATACAGCCTGCAGGAGCTGAACGGCACACAACTTGAGATTCGCACCAGCGCGGAAAACCATAAAGCCATTAACGAGCTTTTGACTGCCCTGCGCCGGCGCGCCGATGTCGCCGTGATTGTGGAAAGCGACCTTTATGAAGTGGAGCGCGGCTTCTACCAGAAGCACATCGAACCCGTCCTGGCTAAAGGAGAAGGCCCGCAGGGAAAGCGCTTTGCCGCAGTCGTTGAAGAAAACGCGGCCAAACAACTGCGCGATCACGGCAAACTTCTCAGATCGAACAAGGTGACGGTCCCCAATCAAGAAACTGAGAAAACCTTTTCGTGGCGCACGGCCTTCAACTACCAGGCGCGACCGAAATCGAAGGATGCCGAGAATTCGGATTACCTGCAAACCGGCTTTCACGGCATGACTTTTGAAACCGGTGTAAGCGTCACTGCCGACCGGCGCTTCGTGGACGTCAAGCTGGTTCAGCACACCACGGAGCTGATCGAAATCGGCAAGCAACTCGTCGCCGATCCGGCGACAGGAGAGGATGTCAATGTTGATGTTCCGAGGTTCCTGACATTATCTACTTCAATAACGCTCCGCGCGGAGGACGGCCAGCCCATCGTCGCACCGGTCCATTACCGGCCGCCTGGGGCCGGAAACAAGGAGCGTCTGTTGATCCTCTTGGTTCGACCCGTGATCTACATCGAGGAAGAAGAACGAATCAGGAAGAAGGGTGGGCATTAAGCGCTGGATTTGATGAGAACGGTGCAGACGTGGACGAGGCTGACTTCTGGGTATCGTTGGAGTTCCGTGTCTGCCGTGAGTTCGCGGAGATGCCGGAGCGCGGCCTCTGCCACCTGTGGTGTGACGGAGAACAAGCTAGACCAGCAGTCGGCGCACGCGCGTGATTCTACCCCCTGGCGGGCCAACGTGCGAAGACCGTCCCTCCCGCTCCGGTCAATGCTTCGCTGGCAATGACACTGGTCGTCCAGACGGCAGCGGCCACTATCCTCATCCTGTGACTACATCGCGACCGTTCGGCTCCGCCAGCGCTTCCACAGCCACAGTCCGAGTAAAGAAAGCCCCCAGAATGGCAGAGCCATTGTCACCACTCTGCCAATGGGCTTACGCAGGGGCACGTCCCAGAGTCGGATCTTCCCACCCGAGCCAGCCGTCGCCAGTGTCCTACCGTCCGGTGAGAACTTGGCCTCCGTGCTTCCTTTGAAGCTCGCCAATTCGTTTCCCGTCGGCACGTCCCAAAGCCGCACAATGGGTCCATACTCTTCGGACGGCATTCGCAAAATGTATTTGGCGATCCACTGGATCGCTAGCGGCTCCTGGCTTTGGTGCCACAAACCAGAAACCGCAAGCATCTTGCCATCTGGCGAGAATTCCAACCTGGGATAGGATTTAAGGCCGTTGAAATTTCCGGATGGGCCGTTGTCGCCGGGCCTATTGAGCACGACCTTTTTCATGGACGGAACTTCATACAAATCGGCCCCGTCGTCAGTAGGCACTGCCAGCCATTTGCCATCGCCTGAAACAACAGGTGCTTCTGAAAAAGACGCCAATTCACGTGCCGGGACCTTGCTGATGTCCCAGACGGTGGACCGGGTCTTCCAACTTAACTGCGTTCCACCACCGCCATGAGAGACGAGCAGCCCACCGTCTGGGCTGAAAGAGAGCGACTGAATGTGCGTCTTTTTGTCTGTGTAAACGAGTTTACAGCGCAATACGCCCGAATCCGTGTCTCGAACCTCGACCGTGGCAGGAGAATCGTCCGCATCCGGGTGCTTGAAGCAGGCGAAGGAGCGGCGGTCGGGTGATACCGCGACTCCATCCGCAACGATAGCGTGATTGATCAAGGAATGGACGCGATGCAGGTCCGGGTCAAGTGCAAGAACCCTTAGACTGGAGAACTGCTTGCGGTCGGTACTCACCCAGTTAACCAGTTTGCTGCCTCTGTCCGCGAACTCGATCCACCAGAAATAGGTTTCCACGGTTGCCCAGTCTTTCCCGCTCTTGATTTCCCGGAACGTGACACGGGAAGTGTCTCGCCAGTTTCCCCGGAAGTCGTCGAACATCAAGCTCTTCCCGTCGGGGCAAAAACGGAAATTCACCCAATTGCCGTAAAAAGTCACGGGTTTGAAGGACATCAATTCCTTGCCTGTTTCCAAGCTCCAGACTTTTAGAATGCCTTCTTTCTGATGGGCTCCCAACAACCTGCTATCGGCGGATACGTCGACGGTTTCAATCTCGTTCCAGCCCTGAGCCAGCGCGAGGCGTTCACGACCGGTTCCGACATCCCAGACCTGGATCGGACCAGATCTCGAGAAGCCACTCCCGGAAAAAGTGATCGCGGTTTTTCCGTCCGGTGAAAAAATGATTGTGCCGCCTTGAGAAGAGATCGTGGCACGCGGCTCGGGCGACACGAATGAGTCAGCAATGGCGCTCCACATGGCGAAAAGCAACACCGCCGATAGGCTGCTTGTAATGAGTTTGCTTTTTCCGATTTGCCACTCCATGACGAATGTCTCCTTACCTGATGCCGAACCGGGGTCATCGCTTGCGGATAAGGCGATTATTGCCTGCCTCGCTTTGCAGGTCAACTGATCGCGTTCGCAGTGCCCTGCCATTTAGAAGACTAGGTGTCGGTTTACCGTTGTGCTGAACCAAGCAGCGAGTGAGGGAAAATGGCTACGGCACGCGAATTGGTCTCTGCCGGCCGTCCTGAAGTAGATACCAACCTGCCGCTTCATCGTCCACGAGGCGCTCGCCGCCGTTGATCGTTAGCATCGCTCGGAATACATCCGCGGGAAGACGCTTTTCAAAGCGGCGTATCCTCCCGTCCATCATGACCACAGCCGGGTCAACATACTTGCTGCTCAATCCCTGCGGACTGCCGATGGTGAAATCCATGTCCGCGAAGGAGAGATCGCGCGGCTCCATCCAGTGAATGCCGGCGCCCTGATTCTCCACGATCAGAATCGTATTTGACTTTCCATCCTTGACCTCGTCCCCGGTAACCGTCGCTGGCCCCGGCCAGGCGGTCTCGGGACCGACGACGGCAAGGTAGTTGGTTGTCGGTCCATGCTCACCCGGAAATCTGTAGATCTTCGGCATCCGCTCCGCCAACTTGCGATTATTCGGGCCATCCCATGGTTCCGAAAAGCGGTATTCCTTGTAGACATCTTCCATTCCGAGGTACGGCAGAAGCAGCACACGCCAGCTATGCATGGGTCGGCCACTGGCATCGCTAACATAAGCCGGTGGGTAACACCCATGTGCATCGTTGTAGTTGGCGACCGCCAATGACAGTTGGCTGAGGTTTCAGGAGTCCGCCATTCGCGCCGCGGCAAGGCGCACGCGGTGGACCACGCAGGTGACGCCGACCGCAAGCACCGCGAGAATTATCCCCACGAGCCATGGCTTACTCATAGGCATGCTCGACTCTACTTTTCCAGGTCTTGAATGTCCTTGTCGTCGGGAAACGCTTCCTTGGCGAGTTTCAGAAGCCCGTCACCTCTCGGAGTTGCGCGGATATTTGCCCGCCCGAAACCCTAGCAAGCTCTTGGTCAATTCGCCCCCCTCGACCAGCAATTCGTGCAAGGCCTCGTCCAGATGCCGATCCGATACAACCAGTTGCTCGCCTTCATCGGCGGCAAACAGCGCGGCCTTGCGCATCAGTTCCCGGATAAAGGCGGCGCTGGCGCCGTCGGTGCGCTCGATGAAGCGCGCGAGCTCCCGCACCTGGAGCGCGAGGCCTCTGCCGTAAAGATCAAAGAGGCGCGTGCGGCAGGAAGCATCCGGCAGCGGGATCTCGAACGATTGGTCGATGCGGCCGGGCCGGGCCGCCAGGGCCGGTTCCAGGAGATCTGCCCGGTTGGTCGTCAGCAAGAACAGCACATCGGCGTCGTCCGCCAGACCATCCATCTCATTCAGCAATTCGAACAGAAGCGGCTGGGCACAGCCTGATGGCCGCTGGGTGCGCTCTTCGGCCACCAGGTCGACGTCCTCGAGAATGACGATCGCTGGCTGCAGCGCCCGTGCCAGCGAACACGACTGCTCCAGCAGGCTCAGGCCGCGGCCGGTCAAGAGCAACACGGTCCGGTTGCGGATAGCGCTGGCCAGATACATGGCGGTGAGCGTCTTGCCCGTGCCGGGCGCGCCGAAGAGCAGCAGCCCGCGCTTGAGATGGCGACCTGCGGCCAGGAGCTTTTGGCTGTGCCGGCTGAAGTGAATGGTTTGCCGTTCGATGCGCTCCAGCAGGCCGTCGGGAAGGATGATGTTCTGGCGCTCGATTCTGGGCAACCGGTGGAACTTGATCTTGAGCGCGTGCATTTCATCCTGATCGACCGAAAGGACGTGGCCCCGATAGACGTTGCGTTTCCGCAACGCCAGACGCAAGTCGCTGAGAAATCGCTCTGCTTCTTTCTTTTCGCGGGCCATCACCTCCACCGTGACTTTTTGGAACGGCCGAAAACCGCCAGCGCCGTGCACCAGGATCGCCAGGCGCTCGGCGTCCTTCTTGGCAAAAAAGAGACCGCACTGCACGCAGGTGAGGACACGGTCGCCATCGAGGGCAATGTTGATGTACTCGACGGGGCCTTCTGTTGCGGCAGCCCCGCCCATCAGCGCCGCGCTTCCGGGAGCCACCAGATCGGCAAGGCTTACGCCCATGTACTTCTGATGCCCGGTTATGCCTGCAATGTCGACGGACCAGCCTGGCTCGGCCAGATAGCTCTCAATGGCCGTGTGCAAGTTGGGATGGTCATACGTTTCGAACCGCTCGGTGACGACCGGTAGCGTGGCCGGCTCGCTTTGAAAATGGTCCCGCAGACGACGCACGAAGACGGGGTCGTCCACCGGCCCCTGCGAGGCCATCTGCTCCAGGAACCCCTTGAACGAGGCGCCAAACTCTTTCGCTGTAAACTCCATGATTCAACCTCTTCGGGCGCGACAGGCCATCTTCAGTATGTTCTCGTAAGCTTGCTCATGCCCCGATTCTACCGCCGGCTGCTGAGCGTGGCGAGGAGTATCCCTGACCGTAGAGCCGGGGTCTCCAGTCGCCGTGGTCATCGATCACGATTGACCCTCGGCGCTTCTAGCGTTAATGGCGCCACGTGGTAAGATAGCGCTGCGTCAATGATGTCGCTGCCAGGACTCCGAGTCGACAAGCATGCAATTACCCTTTCCCGGCATGGACCCGTATATCGAGGCATGCCAGTTGTGGGATGATTTTCATCACGATCTTCTTCTTGAGATCAAAGGCGCTCTTGCTCCGCAATTGCCTGCCGGCTATGTCGTGCGCGGCAGCGAACGAACATACCTTGTCATGGGGCCTGCTGAAGGACAAAGACAGGAGCACCGCTTCTGGTCGGACGTCAGCGTGGCCGCCACGGGAACGGCGGCGGCCGGAACCGCGACAGTCAGTCCCGCCGTCCCGGCGAGCGCGTCGGAGGTCAATCCGGTTTCGATTCCTGCCCTGGTCGAGACCGAATATCGGGAAATCTTTCTTGAAATTCGTCGCCCGCCTCCCGAAAAGAAGCTCGTCACCTGTATCGAAGTTCTTTCACCCTCGAATAAGCGTTCCCGGAGCAAAGGTTGGCGGCTCTTCAATCGCATGCGGCGCGCTTATTTGGCCGGGCAAGCTCACTATGTCGAGATCGACCTGCTACGCGGCGGCAGGCGCATGCCCATGGCAGGCACATGGCCGGACAGCCCCTATTATTTGCTTGTCTGCAGAAAGAATGAGGCGCCCCTCTGCAAAGTTTGGCGGGCTTTCTTCACGCGGCCCGTGACGCCGATACCTATTCCGCTTCTGCCGCCCGACGCGGACGTGACGCTTGAAATCCAGCCCCTCATTCAGAGAATCTATGCCCGTTCCCACTACGAGGTCGACATCGACTACGGCCAGCCCCTTAATCCACCTTTAAGCGCGGCCGATGCTGTCTGGCTCCAGGAACGCTTGCAAGAACAATCGCGGAGCCCTGCTGACTGAGGACGCTGGTCGGTGGTGGCGCTATGACTGTGGCTCACCAATCTCAGCCTCCATCATGAAGCCCGACGCAAACCTTTCCCACCAATAGACGCACCACGGGCCGACGGGCGTGATCGATGCGCGTAGGACATTTTCTCCGTGAGCAAAATATTCCTGCCGAGCCTTTTCGATTCCTTCCTCGGTCTGGCAGTAGCGATGTTCCTTGCGGTAATACTCCTGTTCAAGTATTATCCCCGCGTCCCAATCCGGTCCCAGTAGCTCGATGGCAATCATTCCCTCGGCAACACCGGCCAGGGCCACAGCCTTGACAAAGGGTGAGGTTTGGTCGGCCAACCATTCCAGCGCACCTTTCTCATCGCCCGCCTCGGTCCGGGCCCTTACGACCAGGCGAAGGTCGAAAGGACCAGAGCACAGTTGGCCATTCTCGTCGTATAAGACACCGGGAGCCCGCACGTTTTGGATCGCCAGGGCAAAAGCGTCTGCTGCACCGCCCTGATGCCCGGCCTTGAGACAAGTTGCCGCCATTTCCGACGAGGCCTGTCAACAATCTTGAACGCGCAAGTTTAAGCCACGCGGGCGTTGCTTGCTTGCGGCTGAAATATTCGCAGGCGCTGGCATAGCAGCGGCGCCTGGCTTTGCAGGAGTCCTGTCCTGTACCTTGTTGAGGAGGTTCGTGATGAATCTTCGATTTGCCTCGCTCCTGTTCCTGTTTCCCGTCCTGGCGGCCGGCACACGGCTCGCGGCCGCTGAGCCGGCGACGCATGGAACGGAAACCAATGCCAAGGTCGAACCGGGCCGGGTTCACTGGCATGCCGATTTCGCGGCCGCTTGCGCTGCGGCGAAGAACTCGGGCAAGCCCGTACTGCTCTTCCACATGATGGGCAACCTGGATCGGCAATTCTGCTGAACGAATGCCCGCCTGGCGAGAACCGTGTTGTTCTCTCGCAAAGACCTGGCCGATTATGTCAACGACACCTTCGAATCAGCCTGGGAGACGCTGCGGCCGGTGCCCATCGTGCGGATCGATTTCGGCAACGGCAACGTCCTGACCCGCACCCTGCAAGGCAACATCGCTACCTACGTATGCACCGGGGACGGTCACGTCCTCGGCGTCCTCCCTGGTATTTATGATCCGGCTGGGTATCGCAAGGGACTGGAGCAACTTTCGGGCCTGGCGAAATCCGTGGGCAAGCAGCCCCCCGACCAAAGGCCCGCCACCTTGGCGAATTATCATCTCCTGAGTTTGCTGGTCCTGGAAGCGGGCCAACCTGCGGTGCAATCCTTGGCTAGCGGTTTCCATACGGGAGGGACCACAAGCGGCAGTTTGGGCGGAGGCATGGCAGGTGAGCGCAGCACCGGTTCCCAGATCGGCTTTGGAGGCGGCCTGGGCAAGTTCGGCATTGAAGGCGGCGTCAAGAGCCTGTTGGCGAGCCCAGGACTGTCTGGGTACCCAGCCGGCAGCGCAGGCCGACAAACCCGTCGGGAAGAGCAGGTTCCGCCCCTGGATTCAGCGGCAGATCTGGCAAACTGGAAAGCCCTCCGTGAGGACACCCAGCTCAATGAAACCGTGCGCCGACGGCAGATCCACGCCATGCTGGCCAGCAAGGGCCTGGTCCGGCCTCGCGAGATCGCCAAGCCCATTTACAAAGAGGTTCTGCATGCCGACCTGGATGATCCGTACCTGGGCCTGGGCAACATCTTGTTTGCGAACTATCCTTTCGCCAAGGAGGACTGTCGCTGACGAGGAAGGGCCGAACCGCGCCAAGGACCGCAGCTCCAGAATCGCCTTGTCATCGAGTCGCCTCAGAATCGCAAGGCAGGCAAGTCCAGCCGTCGATGGTTGAGATACCCATCGAGAATTAGGGTTCCTCGACGAAACGGGACATCTAGTCGGCCACATTACGCCGCCAGGCTAGCGCACGCCCCCGAAGACAGCACGTTGCCGGCGCAGCCCGTGCTTGTCCCCTTCTAACCAACCCTCGCGGAAACAGCGCACCCAGTCGCGGGGCCGCCGATGGATAAGGTGGGTGCCGTGATACTTCCGGCGCTCTTTGCAGCTCATGGGAAAAACTCCTCCGCTTGTCCGCGCAACGACTGCCGGCAGACCGGTACAACCTGCAAGAAAGCGTGGCGCTTGTGCTGGCTCCATCTCAGTGTAACCAGGTACAACGGAGCCAAAAACACCGACTTCGCATCTTCGGGTTCTGGTTGGTGTTGGCAGGGAACGAGTCTTTCATCTGCGGAAGATTTGCGGGGGCCGTTGTTGCATTAGTCCAGGTTGCTCGGTTAACGCTGCCAACATGGCCAGCCGGATGGCAAGATGGCCACCGGAAAAACGCAGAAAACTTCAGGAACTCTCCAAGGCGGCCAAGACGGCCAGCCACTCTATCTCCTGGCTCCGCCGCCGAACCGTCAATGCGACTGGCGGGCGGACGGACGTGGCCAAAGGCGGACATTTCCTTCCTCCATGGAATGCGATGCGCGCCATGGTCCAGTGGGCGACATCGAACTGCCTCAGGAGCCCAGTGACCCGTGGCAAACTGGCAAACTTGGGATCATCTCAGGCAGCGGGATTGAGTGCGGACATTTGTTGTTGGAGTTGTTCAGGTGTTAATTTGAGCAGCGCCCACCAGCCACTCTTTGGTATGATCAGCCCCAAGCGACAGTATGGACTCGAT